>Ga0190316_1000041_pt1 | contig 31033 bp, 26 predicted proteins | sample 48701112_MG_FD_161663 | JGI IMG/M metagenome (GOLD analysis project Ga0190316, IMG submission 161663) | Hydrothermal vent sediment bacterial communities from Southern Trench, Guaymas Basin, Mexico - 4870-11-1-2_MG | ecosystem: Environmental > Aquatic > Marine > Hydrothermal vents > Sediment ... | reverse complement strand
GAACAATTTTTAACTCCGGTGGAATGCACCTTTTGGGTGAACATTCCAAACTGGACAATACACCATAACTTACTGATTTTTCTATTTGTTCCTTATTGTTCGGTGTTTGAAGTGCATAATTTGGGTTCAGGCCCCCCCGGCCTGGCGCATGGCGGTCATGGATGTCGAACAAGAATTGGGGGCCTCCCGGGCCTTTACCTTGAATTTTTTCTGGATTCTTTCCAGGGAAACCAGCCGGCCCTTCCTGAGAGACGGGGTCAGAAAGGACTTGAGCTTCATTTCCAATACTCTTGGATTCAGCTTACTTGCAATGGCTATGGTCCCCTCCATAATGATCTTTTGAAGAAGCAGTTCGCGATCTGTCCGCTCGCGGATACGGGACGCCAGGGGCAGAAACAGGAAGTTGGCGAATACAACGCCGTAAAGCGTCGAGGTCAGGGCGATAGGGAGGGTGGCGAGAATGACTGATTGATCCCCCACGCCCGCAAGCATCCCGATCAGGCCCACCACGCTTCCAACCAGCCCAAAGGACGGACAAATCTCGGCCATTGTTCGAAGGACACGCTCTGATTCGTAACGCCGCGACTTAAAAAAATACATTTCAGTGCTCAGGATCTCCTTGATTTGGTGAGTCGGGTAACCGTCTATGAGAAACCCCAGGGCCCGCCGCAGAAAAAGGATGGAGGTCTCGCCTTCGTCTTCCTGTAGGGAGAGAAGACCCCGCAGCCTGCTCTTTACCGACAGGTCCACCAGGATCTCAACGATCTCATGGGGCTCCTTGACTCTGGTCCGGTAGGATCTCTGTAGTACCTTGTAAAGGATTTCAAGTCGTTTGAGGCGGAAGCTGATCAAAGTGGCTCCCAGGGTGCCACCCACGACGATCAGGATGCCGGCCAGATTAAAGTAAAGCCCGATATTTCCGTGCAGAAAAAATCCCGAGATGAACAGACACAGACAGATTATCAGGCCCATGAAGTTTTTTCTTTCCATACTCATCCTCCAGATAATGATCAGCTCCAGCCTTTCGGCCTCAGCCGCTCCAAAAGGACCGCCGCCAGTGATCAGCGCTCAGCAAGTCTTTTATAAGGCTTCTCTTTAGTGATAATGATCTCCACGCGTCGATTGGCGGCACGGTTTTCACAGGTATCATTAGGTCTTAAGGGCTGATTTTCCCCATAGCCGCTAATGAAAAACCGGGATGCGGAGAGCCCCATGTCATCGATCAGGTATCTGGCGACCGCGCAGGCACGGGCGGCCGATAGCTCCCAATTGGTTGGAAACCGCTCCGAATGAATGGGCACATCGTCCGTGTGTCCCACAAGATTCACCACATGCCTTGTCTGCCGGAGGATTTCGCCTATTTCCCTAAGCGAGCGTTTGGCCTCGGGCATCAATTCCGCCTTCCCGGTTTCGAAAAGGAGATCGCCCTTCAGGATGATGCTTACCGTCTTATCCGGTGTGAGCTCTATAGAGGCGAATTCCCCCAGGGCCTTGGCCCGAACTGTCTCTCGGCTCATATCGTATATCTTCGTCATGCTCAGGTTCGGCTCGGCGAGTCTTTCGCGCCGGTGGCCCATCACCCCCTCCTTCACTAAAGGGGGCAGGATCATTCCTCTCTTTGGCTCTTCGGACAACGCTTGCTGTTTTGAGGCGGAAAAGACATACAGAACGGCAAAAAATATAAACATGGTCATCATCAAATCCGACCATGGCACTGACCAATGCAAACTTTTCCCTGGTCGGCTACCTGGAAAGAGGCCATCCTTTTCCTGAAAAGGTGCTCCAATCAGATCTTCGTCATCCAACGCCGTTGAAATAGAGGGGCAAACCTCTGTCGGATTTTCGCCGATGGCCGCCCTTTTAAACATCCACTCCAGATCCCGGGCCTCCACATCCAATGAAAAATACGGGCTGTGGCCTTCGGAATCCGAAAAGGTTAATGCATCCAACGAGTTACCACAATGTTGATCGTTAAAACCCGTCTTCTCTTCATTGGCCAAGTTCCGGATCTCCCTTCTTAGCATGATTGGACGAATTCCATGGGCAGATCTATTGGCCTGCCCGCTGATAAGATCTTTTCTTGCGAAACCGGTGCCAGATGGGCAGGTGAAGCCAAGATGCCCGGTTGGTGCCTGGATAGGCCAAACAGGGAGATGGCGGAAACCAAGGGCAAGGAACATTTTTCCTCTCGCTTTTTCTGGCCTGGAAATATTTTCACTCCCTCCCACAGCAAAAGCCGGGAAAACTACGGAGACTTCCGTTAAACCGTTCAAAGAAATATCCCCTCCCGTGAACGGTTGCCATCCGTGCCCTGCCGCAGGAGCGGTTTGCCTTTTGCAGGGTTTCAACCGCGGGCCGGATTGCACTGCCTCTCCGGTCTGCGATGAGCGAGCTTTGAACCCCGGAAAAAGGTAACCGCTCCAAGGCAGGATATAGCGGGTTCACCGGATATTTACATAGAATCTATGGGCTATAATTTTTGGCAGACTGGAAATATATTGCAATTTTATTAAAATACACAAAGACTCCTTTCTGCCATCGATAGGGTTCGGGGTGATAAAAAATTTTGAGGAAAGTCCGCCTAATAGGATCTTGGAATAGTTCAAGGAACAGCCAAGCAAGTCATTTTAGATTCGTAAGCTGTTATGAATCAACATTCCCTGACTTCATGGTGCCCCCGGCAGGATTCGAACCTGCGGCACCAGGATTAGGAATCCTGTGCTCTATCCCCTGAGCTACGGGGGCCGTAAACGGAAGAGCGATAACATAGTGCGTATATTACTGTCAAGTTCAATACATGGTAATCTCCTCTTTCAAAAATAAGATAATCCTGAACACCGAACCTGTGGACATCCATAAATTAAATCCCGGAAATCTCCTTGCCATAGAGACATCCTGTGATGAAACTGCGGCTGCGGTCCTGAGGGATGGCAGGCATCTGATGAGCAATATAGTGGCCTCTCAGGCTCACATCCACAAGGAATACCGGGGGATCGTTCCTGAATTGGCCTCAAGGCACCATCTTGAAGACATAGTAAGGGTCGCGGAAAAGGCGCTCCTGGAAGCGAATACGGATATGTCCGCAATAGATGCCGTGGCAGTTACCCAGGGCCCCGGGCTTGTGGGTTCGCTTGTTGTCGGGCTGTCCTTTGCCAAGGCCCTGGCAATGGCCCGCGGCATTCCCCTGACAGGCGTGAACCACCTTCACGCACACCTGTCTTCTGTGTTACTGTGCAAACACACGCCATCATTCCCCTTTGTGGGTCTTGTGGTGTCAGGCGGCCATACAAACCTCTATGTGGTCAATGATTTTCTTTCGGCGGAGCTTTTGGGCCAAACCAGGGATGATGCTGCAGGTGAGGCCTTTGACAAGGTGGCGAAAATGCTTGGACTTGAGTATCCCGGAGGCCCCATAATCAGCCAACTTGCTGAAAAAGGAGATCCCCGCGCCTTTTCGTATCCAAGGGCCAGGCTTCCGAAAACACCTTTTGACTTCAGCTTCAGTGGTCTCAAGACATCTGTTTTGACTTCGATCAGGAAATTATCCGGACAGGGCCCGTTACCTGTCCAGGATATCTGTGCCTCGTTTCAGGAGGCAGTTGTCGACGTGCTCGTGGAAAAAGTTTTATTTGCTGCAAAAAATTATGATATAACCAGGATAGCGGTAACAGGAGGAGTTGCAACCAATTCCAGGCTCAGAGCCAGGATGGGCGAGGAAGCACGGAAACTTGGCTGCAAGGCCTATTTCCCATACCCTGAACTGTGTACTGACAATGCCGCAATGGTTGCCTTGACGGGTTATCATCAGATAAGGGCCGGGATCCTGATCAGGGAAGATGCAGATGTCTACTCAAGGCTTCCGATCTGAACAGAATGCCTCGGTCCGGGTAAACTCACATGGGAGAGCTTGTCCCTGTTAAAAAAAGAAAAAATATTCTCCGCCACGCAAAAAGAGACAAAGGGATCAGTCCCGGGAGAACCGTAAGATATCAGTGGCTTCGTTTAGTGAGGCTGAAAGGGGATCCATTCATTCTCGCGCGGGGTATCGCCATAGGGACTTTTATCGGACTTACACCCACAATTCCCTTTCACACCATACTCATAATCTTTCTTTGCGCTGCCGGAAGGGGTCATCTTGTGGCCGGACTCATCGTCAGCCTCATGGTAAGCAATCCGCTTACCATTCCCTTCCAGTACTATGTATCCTGGAAAGTGGGTACCATACTTACAGGCAGCTCGTTTTCCTGGGAACATGTAAAGCACCTCATGGATATGGCCCGTGATGCAGATATATTCGAAGCAGTAAAATTGATATACATAGACAGCTTTAAGTCAATGGGATCTGTGGTGCTCGGAGGCGTAGTCTTTTCCCTTCCGTTTGCAGCAGCATCCTATTTCTCAGCCCTGTATTTATACATCCATCGTCAGAAAAAACGAATGGATCGTATTATTAAAGCCAGCCCTGATGATTCATGACCCGGCAAAGAGATATCCTGCAACCTGGTATCCATAAACCAGGCTTTCCACGGCCGAAACGCTCCCTTGGTCAAAACTTTCTTGTCCATCAAGGCACAATTGAGACCATAGTGAGACTGTCCGGCATACAGCCCGGAGATCGAGTAGTAGAATTGGGTGTAGGGCTCGGGACCATGACCAGGGAGCTTTCAAAAAAGGCCTCCAAGGTTACAGGCCTTGAGATAGACGAAAGGCTGATCAAATGGGTGCGCGAAAAGCGACCCCTGCCATGGAATGTGGAATTGCGTCATTCGGACATCCTCAGGGTCTCTTTTCAGGGCCTTGCGGAAGAACTGGGAGGCCCCCTCAAGATAATCGGCAACCTGCCCTATAATATTTCAAGCCAGATAATATTTAAGCTGATTGAGGAACGTAATCATATAGACCGGGCTATATTGATGCTTCAAAAGGAAGTAGCCGAGCGCCTCGCATCACGTCCGGGAAGCAAGGCTTACGGAATATTATCAGTAATTACCGGATATTGCGCCGATGTCGCCAGATTAATGGACATACCGCCGGGCCTTTTCCGCCCCCGTACCAAGGTCACCTCTACCTTGGTGCAATTGGAATTCAGAGAACCTGTTATAGTCGCAACGGATTTCGCACTTTTTAAGAATATTGTCAGGAAGGCATTTCAGAAGAGACGAAAGAAGCTGATAAACGCCCTTAAGGGACTGGCCCCTTTTTCCCAGGACGAAATACTTCATGCACTGAAGATCTGCGGGATAGATCCGGGATACCGGGCAGAGGTCTTGAGCATTGAAAACTTTGTAACGCTGTCAAATATTCTGGATAAGAACGTGCTTCTTTAAGGCGGGGACCAGGGCAGCGCCGGCACTGCAGGCGGATATTGCATTGGACAAGGAGGAAATATGTGGAGTTTCGGATGGTGGACCACGGGCAGGGATCAGGCAGCCATTGACCTGTTTGAGACAGTACATAATGCCATTAACAATGGGATCATCCCCGGAGAGATCTCATATATGTTTTCTTCAAGGGAGCCTGGTGAAAGCGAATTCAGTGACAGGTTGATGATAAGGGCTGAAGATCGTGGCATACCTGTGGTCAGTCTTTCGGCAGTGCGTTTTCTCCCTGATCTCAGGAAACGGGACCGCGAGGCATGGAGACAGGCCTACCACAAAGGTATCCTTGATAAAATCAGGGATTTTTCTGCCCAGGTGGTAGTGCTCGCGGGTTACATGTGGGTAGTCAGCCCGGAGGTCTGCCAAAAGCTCTCGATTATTAACCTTCATCCCGCGGCCCCTGGAGGGCCTGCCGGCACCTGGCAGGAGGTAATCTGGCAGTTGCTGGACCGGAAGGCTGATAAGACCGGAGTCATGATGCACCTTGTGACCCCGGATCTCGACAAAGGCCCTGCTGTCACCTATTGCTCTTTTCCCATAAAGGGAGATGCATGGGATATCCTGTGGGAGCAGCTTGAGCATGAGCTTCAAAGGTCAAGCCTTGAAGAGATAAAGGAATCATATGGAGAATCACAGCCGCTTTTTGCCAGAATCCGCGACGAGGGAGTAAAAAGGGAACTCCCGCTCATCGTCCATACCATCAGGCTTCTTGCCGCGGGAGATATCTCAATTAAGGATTTCCAGCTTTACGACAAGGCCGGGGGCAAACTGGCCGGACCCTATGATCTTACAGATGCTATTGAAGAATGATTTCGCTGAAAATACCACAATATGCTGCGTTGCTTCGATTTCTTCGCCCATGCGACGTACGCCAAGTACGTCTCATTCCTGAAAAATCTCGCGCCTTGCACCTGCCTGCCGGCAGGCAGGTCTCGGGCTTTTTGAGCGGAATCAGGAATCGATTATTGTCACGACTGCGTAAGCAGCCATACCCTCCCCGTTTCCTGTAAATCCAAGCCCTTCAGTGGTGGTGGCCTTGATATTGATCTGATCTACGGAGACTTTGCAGGCCTCGGAGATATTTTTTTTCATCTCGGCTACAAACGGAGCAATTTTAGGAGATTGGGCAACAAGGGTGATATCGGCATTCCCCAATCTCCATCCTGAAGAGACTATTTTTTGAATTACCTCTTTCAGGAGCTTTATGCTTGAAATCCCAGCATAACGCGGATCGAGATCCGGAAAATGCCGTCCCAGGTCGCCTAAGGCTGCAGCTCCAAGTATTGCGTCGCACAGGGCATGAGTTATGACATCTGCATCAGAGTGGCCAAGAAGGCCGTAAGGATGGGGAATCTTTACGCCCCCCAGAATAAGGTTGCGACTGCTCACAAGTCTGTGCACGTCATAGCCGAAGCCTATTCGAATCGTATTCATGCCTTTTGAATCGAAGTTATCAGGGCCTCGGCCATCTTGAGGTCTTCCTGACTGGTGATCTTGAAATTGCTGGAGCTGCCTTCAACCACGCCCACGACAACTCCCGCGACTTCCAGGAGTCCTGCTTCGTCAGTAGCCCTTATGCCCTTATCTTCTGCCAGCCTGTATGCGGACTGCAGGTCTTTCTTTCTGCAGACCTGAGGCGTTTGGGCCAGATAGAGACGGGTACGGTCCTGATTCCTGATAACCAGTCCGTCTTCATCCACTACCTTCACCGTATCCCGGACAGGAACGGCAAGAATGGAAGCCCCTACCTCCTGGGCCAGGAAGCACGCAGCCTCTATATGCATCAAGGTCACAAGGGGCCTCGCAGCATCGTGCACCGCTATCCACTCCAGGTCACCATCAACCGCATCCAGCCCCGACTTTACCGATTCCTGCCTGGTTGATCCTCCCGGGACCACCTTGACACGGACCCTGCGGATCCATTTTTGTATTATTGCATTGACAGCTCCCTCATCTGAAGGCGGTGCCACCACTATAATTTCATTTATAAGGCTTGACCTGTCAAATTCCTTAAGGCTCCAGGCAAGAATAGGACGTCCTCCCAGGGCGACAAACTGCTTTGGAATCCCTGCACCAAAACGTATACCAGCACCTGCTGCCACAATAATAGCTGAGACTTTCACAGTATTCCCAAGGCCCTTATGGAAACACCTTTCCGGGGTTCAGAATATTTCCGGGATCAAATATCCTTTTTATACCTCTCATGATCTCAAGGCCTCTGTCATCTATCTCCATTTTAATAAAAGGCCTTTTTGTAAGACCAATGCCGTGCTCTCCGGAAATGGTTCCTCCGAGTGCCAGTGTTGCCTCCATGATCTGCATAACAGCGGCATCTCCCCTGAGCTTTTCTTCCTTGTCGCTCAGGTCGAGCAAGAGGTTTACATGAAGGTTTCCATCACCTGCGTGTCCGAAGCTGAGGATTGTGATCCGGGTCTTCCTGCCTATTTTTTCCAGCTCGTTTATCATCTCCGGCAGGCAGCTCCTCGGAACGCATATGTCTTCATTGATTTTGTCCGGGAATCCAAGGCTCCTTATGGAAGGTGACAGGCCCTGCCTGGCTGACCAGAAGGCCTTTGCTTGATCATCGGATTCCGCTACGTGTATATCAATCGCCCCGCAGTTCTTGCAGGAGTTGACCACTTTCCCGAGTTGCCCCGGGATAGATTCCCGGACACCATCCACTTCAATGAGCAACATGGCATCAGCCCTTTCAGGTATTGCAACCGGAAGCTGTCCTGATATCAATTCAATACTCATCTTGTCAAGAAATTCGGCACACCTGGGCAGAATCCTTGATTCGAAAAGGCTTACAACTGTATCTGAAGCCGACTTTGCATCCGGGAAAAACGCGATCAGCATGCCCTCTGCTTCCGGGCCGGGTATGAGCTTCAAGGTGATCCCGGTCACGACGCCCAGCGTGCCTTCAGAGCCTACCATCAGCCTGGTAAGGTCGTATCCGACCACTCCTTTTGCCGTCCGTACGCCTGTATGTATCACGTTTCCGTCAGCAAGCACTATCTCAAGGGCCAGGACATAGTCCCTGGTAACGCCGTATTTTACCGCCCTTGGTCCTCCGGCGCCAGTAGCCACGTTCCCTCCGATAGTGCAAAAATGCATGCTCGCTGGATCCGGAGGATAAAATAGCCCGTATCGTGATACCTCTTCCTGCAACTTTCCCGTAACGACCCCGGGCTCCACCATGGCGGTGAGATCTGCCGGATTAATGGATATTATCCGGTCCATCCTGGTAAGGGAGAGCACAAGCCCGCCGTTGATCGGGACCGATGCCCCTGTAGTACCTGTGCCGGCACCCCTTGGAAATACCGCCAAGCCTTCCTGGTTTGCAAGGAAAAGGACCCGCGAGACTTCTTCAGTAGATCCTGGAAGGACTACGGCCTCTGGAAGAGAGCTGATGCTGCTTGCATCATAGGAATAACATTTGAGATCAGCCGGATCCGTGGAAAAATTCCCAGGTCCCACAATCTCCAAAAACCGCCGAACCAGGACCTTTTTCATTATTAGAGAGGTTACAGGCCTTCAGTTCTGCCATTGCTGTTTTTCAAGTTGACTGACCAGGAATTCCAACTGGTGCCTGAGCTTGCCGGACTCATTCAGTTGTTTCTTAATGCGGTTAACAGAGTGCAGCACAGTGGCATGGTCGCGATTAAATTCTCTCCCAATGGCCTCAAGAGAAGACTCGGTGTAGCGACGGGCAAGAAACATGGCCATTTGTCTCGGCCGTGCAACTGAACTCTTTCTGGATTTTGAGCAGATATCATCCCTGCTCAATTGGTAATGACGGCAGATCATTTCCCGTATAGTTGCGACAGTGATCGCCTTCGGTTCTCCGACCAGATCTTTAACCACTTCTCGAGCCAGATCCATATCAACAGTCTGTCTGAGCAGTGAGGACTTGGTAACAAGCCCGATCACCGCCCCCTCGATTCTTCTGATATCGCCCGTCAGATGCTGGGCAAGAAATTCAATAATCTCTTTCCTGAGACATACTCCGTAATTCGCGGCCTTACGTTCAATAATTTTTTTTCTGGTAGGCAGATCCGGAGGATTTATGGAGGTAATCAGCCCGCTAACCAGCCTCGACCGAAGTTGATCATTCACACTGGGTATCTTTCTCGGGAGTTTGCTTCCGGTAAAAATTATTGTCTTATCCTTGTCCATAAGATAATCAAGGGCCAGTGCCAGTTCTGCCTGGGTCCTTTCTCTCCCTGCAAAGGAATGGACCTCTTCGAGGAGAAGGACGTCACAGTTATTTTGATAGCGGCGCACAAATGCATCCATTTGGCCGCTTTTTATTGATTTTACGACCTGCGTGGTGAACTCATTGGCAGTGAGATAGCACAGTTTCGTATCCGCTCTGTTTTCAAGTATTTTTTGTCCGACTGCCTGGGTAAGATGGCTCTTCCCGAGTCCTGCATCAGAGTGCAGGTAGATTATCCTGCTGTGATTATCCCATCCATTAGCTGCAGCCCAACAAGCTGAAAAGGCATAGCGATTGCTGTCTCCAACTACAAACTCATTAAAGGTAAAACGTTCACAGAACCGGGGTCTTGTCAGCTCACTGGGGGCAAAGTTTGGAAGGTGTAATTGATCCCGTGCAGCCTCTTTTGCAATTTCGGCAGGAGAAAGCCTTATCTTCCAGGAAGCATGTCCCTCTTGAATAAGTGCGTCGTTTAACAAGTGCAAATAATGCTCCTGGACCCAGGAAGCAAAGAACTGATTGGGGCAGTTGATAATGATAGTGTCGCCATCTGTCTTCCTGTAGGTCAGGGGGGCAATCCATAACCGGTAGCTGCCCTCAGGTATCCTGGGGCGAAGAATTTCTTTCAGGTTTTGCCAAACGCTTTTCATTTCTGATTACCTAAAGAAGCAATTGCGGCCTCATCGCCTTTCGGGTGTAAAGTGACCTGACTATGACTTAAATTCTTGACCAGAGATGGACCTGATTTTCATCTCATTAGCATGAAAATGGTTATAAGGCATTGTTTTTTTGGTTAATTGCCTGAAAGGACCTATTCTTTTCTTCAGGTGCTGAACATTGTTGTTTTACAAATACCTTGATTCTTATAATGAAGCCATATTGCATTGTCAAAGTGGAGAAAGTGTGTTTTCCCTTCGGCCGGCAAATAAGTTATCAACAAGGGCTATCTCTTGAATTTTTTGTTGTTTTTTTTGAAGAATTGTGTAACTTGCGGAGAAAACAAGGTTTTTATTATGCGTAAAAATTCACATAATTCCCGTAAGTTTTCCTGCTGAACAGGTTTTTTCAACATTTTTTTCAAATAGCCAAAACTTGCAGATCCTTCGATTTTCGTCTATTTTTTATCTGTAGCTTTTTTAAATACTGCCCCATAGGAGTACGGATGCAATAATCGGTGCTTTGTCCCGAGGAATGTTGTTGTTTTGGAATAGTGTCTGAATGGAAATCCTTGACAGAAAAAGGTGCCTGGCTCTCCTGCAAGAGTATCGAGTTCCGGAACACATAGTGTCCCACAGTCTCAGGGTGACCCAGGCAGGAATGTTCATTGCGGGTCATCTGAAAAAGGCGGGTGAAAATCTTGACATCGGTCTTGTGGAGGCAGGCTGCCTTCTCCATGATATAACCAAGATGGATTCTGTCAATACAGGGCGGGATCACGCCTTATCGGCCTTCAAGTTGCTTGAGGCCCTGGGGCATCCTGCGACAGCAGATATAGTACGTCAGCACGTACATCTTGACTGTAATATTAAGCATAATCCAGTGATGACCGAGGCCTTACTTGTGAATTATGCTGACAAGCGAGTAAGGCACGCCTCCATAGTCACATTATCAGAGAGGTTTGAGGACCTGTTAAGGCGTTATGGAAGCACTGCGGAGCGCCGGGAAATGATCAGCAGGCTCCATGACGAGACCCTGGAAATCGAGTCTTTTATTTTTAAAAATCTGGATATCGGGCCTGCCAGTCTGGATGAGCTAAATGTCCTTGACCCGGCAGTGAAAGTGAATGCCGATGGTGAAACCGGAAATTGGAAATTTGAAATTAGGTGATGCATCTACACCCTTATGTTTTTCCCAATTTCCAATTTCACCGCTAAATGTAAACTACTTTTTACTTGTCATGAAGAATGAAAAATTTATTTTTTTACTTATTAGAAAGGGGTAATCATGTCTCATAAACTAAGCTTTTTTGGTCATTCAGCCTTTAGGATAGTGACGGAACAGGATCTGAAGATATGGATTGATCCATGGCTGGACAATCCCCAAGCCGCAGATAAGCCCGATTCATTGGACGCTGATCTCATTCTTATTACCCATGCCCATGAAGATCACATGGGAAACTGTCAGGCAATGGCCAGGTCATCTTCCACCGAAGTAGTGGCAATCCACGAAATACAACAATATCTCCTGATCAGGGGAATTCCGAATGTGACCGGCATGAATATCGGAGGAACTTATATTACAAAGGGAGTCGCGATCACCATGGTATCAGCGCTTCACAGTTCCTCGATCCAGGAAGGCAACGAGATCCTTTACGGCGGAGAGGCCGCAGGCTTTGTGATCCGCCTTGAAGACGGACTCGTTCTCTACCATGCAGGAGACACCGGCCTGTTTGGTGATATGGCCCTGATAGGGGGAATGTATCGGCCCGAGATTGCCATGGTCCCCATAGGAAACCATTATACCATGGGACCCAGAGAAGCGGCCTGTGCCTGCAAATTCCTCAGGCCAAAAAAAGTTGTCCCGATGCACTATGGTTCTTTCCCTGCTCTTACGGGCACTGTAGAGGAATTCGGCAGGGAACTGGTATCCCAGCAAGTTGATACTCAGTTAGTGGAGATGAGGCCGGGGGAGAGCATTTCACTGTAGCTGTGACTGTTCAGGGATTCATGGTTCAAAGGTTAAGGGTTATCAAAGCAACCCCGAACCTTTGAACCTTCATTTGCAGCTTGCTCTCAAGAGCCCGCGTACCGAGTTCCCCAAATATATCGCTGCGGCCTTATTCATGTCATCCGGATAGAGCACATGCTCACTGGCACGGCCTTGCTCCACAAGTTCCTGGCGAAAGGTGCCGTTCAGGAGCCCGCTTGATACCGGAGGGGTGACGAGTCCGCCATTAATTTCCAGAAATATATTGCTGATAGAACCTTCAGTAAGCTCGCCGCGCTCGTTTACAAACACGCAGTCGAAGAGACCGCGGGTCTTGGCCCTTTGGTATTCTTCAGTGAACAGAGGCCTGTATGTGGTTTTGTGATATAAAAAAGGGTCTTGAGAGTCGACTGCCTTTGCAGACAGGTCAAAATAGACCTGCTTTTCCTGCATGGATAGAGCAGAGGCTGAAACAGTCAAAGAACCGTCTCTTCCCAACAACATGCGGACCCGATGGGGTCTTCTTTCAGGGTAGAGGCCTCTTGCGAATTCAGCCAACTCCCTTCTCACCTTTTTCAGGTCCAGGTAAAAGGCGAAATAATGGGCGGATTGCGAGAGCCTTTCAAGATGCCTTTCCAGCAGGAAGTAGCCCTCTGTGACTTCCTGCTCTCTCCTTACAGGGTCCCACCTCATGGTCTCTATAAGGGAAAAATCCTTCCTTGTTTCACCCTTTTTAAGATGGGGAAAGTAAAGAGGATCTGTCAGGAATCTGGCCTTAAGTCTGCACTCATCGTATTCTCTTGCAGGATCTGAATCTATTGTTATCCCGCTCCCTATCCCGAGCTCTCCTGATTCTCCGTCCAGGACCACTGTCCTGATGGCCACATTCAGCACCGCCCTTCTGCGGGGTGAAATGAATCCTATGGCACCGGTATATACGCCCCTTGGAGAGGACTCGATCTCGGAGATGATCTCCATTGTCCGGATCTTTGGTGCACCGGTCACAGATCCGCACGGAAACAGGGCCTTAAAGATCTCATGCCAGGATGTGCCCGGGCGAATTTCTCCCTCTATCCTGGATGTCATTTGAAAGAGGGTTTCATAGCGCTCAACGGTAAAGATCTCCGGTACCCGGACCGTTCCGGGGAGAGAGAGCCTCCCTATATCGTTTCGAAGCAGATCAACAATCATGATGTTTTCTGCCCGGTTCTTGGGATCATTGGCCAGAAAACGAGCCAGTTCACGATCTTCGTTTATTGTCCTTCCTCTCTTTAATGTGCCCTTCATGGGTTTGGACCAGATTTTTCGCCCTTCCAGGCGAAAGAAAAGTTCCGGGGAGAGGGAAAGGAGCCATTTTTTCCTGTTGCGTATCACCGCCCCGTAAGAAACGGACTGCCGGGCCCTGAGCGACAGATAGAGATCAGATGGAAGACCGGTGTAGTCAAACCTTCCCCTTAAGGTATAGTTGACCTGATAGGTATGACCGCCGGCTATATAGTCCTTTATACAGTCTATAGCCCTGATGTATCGTTCTTTTTCTACCTCCAGTTTCAGAGGTCCTAATTTCTTCCGGATATCCGGAATATTTTTTAAAGGGCAAAAAGGGGCGTCGGGCTTATGAATCCATATCTTCGGGTTCTCAAACACACCGAGCCATACCAGGGGGGCCTTGGGTCTGAGCGCGTCCAGGAGGTGATATAATTTGGGCTCAAGGGCATATCCCCATTCATAGGCCCACCATCCGGCCAGATAGTATCCTCTGTCAATGGCCGTCTCCATGGATTTGTAAAGAGGCTCCAGATCATCAGGGCCGTATGCAGTAAGGATTTTTATTGGATTTAAAAATAGGTATGAGGTATTCTCTTCTCCGGCAACCCTTGAAGTTTCAAGAAATACAAAGCATTCTATATCAGTAAGGCCTTTTAAAATACTTGCTGCATCCAGAGGATAGGGCCTTCCTGTGACATAGGGTAGATTCATGGCCAAATTTTTACTATCTCCTCTTGATCCTATCGTTCCGTAATGGCGGCAAAGGCCGACTGACGACGGATACCGATGATTACAACGGATTGCAAATTTCCAGGATGTCTTAATCGGTTTCGTAACATTTGATCAGGCCGGATTTCCCGTCTTCTTCCAGCAGCTTCACCTTGCCGAGCCCAAAGCGTCCGGTCACCCATATGTTTGTGAGAAGGTGATTGCTTATAGAGTTTGTGGACCATTGACTCTCTCCACGTGCAAGCACTGCCGGGAGCAGTATTTGATCAGAAAGGTATTTGTCGCAGGCTGCGCCACTGTCCAGAAAGGCCAATAGTCCGGAAACCGCTTCATCAGCAACCTTCCCGGCAGGCTTGCCTCTTGCGCCCAGCCCGGTGAAACCACCATATCTCCCCTGACCGGATATCCAGCAGAACAGGAGGCTGCCCGGGCACATGGCAGATCCCTCCCTTTCTTCTACATCTACCTCGATTTCTCTGCCCTCCAAAACAGATTTTACTCGTGCGGACTGCCTTTTCCTGACGTGGCCAGGCAGGCGGGCCGTGGCCGAAATGGCCTTAACGCAGACTTTTTCTCCTCTCCGGGGAACCGGCCTGAAGGAACCGAGACCCTCTGACGGCAGAATTCTTGTCCTTACTATCCCCTCTCCTTTTGGGTAGTAACCCCATCTCTCAAGCTCCATCTCAAATAATATTCCCATGGCAGATACGGCAGGCCTAAATACAAGGTCAATATAGTGAAAGCACGGACTCCACGGGACATGGGTGCCGCCCGTAAAAGTAATCTCAGAAGGGCCGGGGGAAAGGGCCAGAGGAAGAAGTACGGTCTGAAAAACCAGCATGACAGAGCCGGCGGTACCTACGGCAAAGCTATAATTACCCGGTTTTACTTTACCCGGGATAAATACCAGGCGCTGCGAACCGAACTCAGCTCCTTCCAGCCGGGCTCCACATACCGAGGCAGCCGCTTTTACACAAGTCAGATGCTGTGGACGAAGGCCGGGCTTCGGCCTCCTGGCACGAATATTCAGGATTTCAATAGCCTGTCCGGTGATCATGGAAAGGGCCAGGGAGCTCCTCAGAATCTGGCCCCCTCCCTCTCCATAGAAACCGTCGATAATAATCATGTTTTTTTACATACCAGACATTAATAGATTATGATGCTGAATTACTGAATGCTAAATTTTGAATTATGGAGGAAAAAGTGTAAAATCTGAAATTATTAATTTACCATTCAAAATTCTCCTCCGATGATTAACTATAACATATTCGATCAGGACATGATTTACTCGTGCAAATTGTTTATAATCTTGGAATAATCGTCTGCACCTTGACTGTACAAGTATAAAGAGATATCCGGAGTCAATGGAAATAACTCATAAATATTTATTATTGAGGATGGAGTAATGTGAATCAAGACATCCTTTGCACGTGCATAGATCCGTCAGGGGTTTTTATTTGTGCCCTTCACGAGCCATCTTACAAAGTTGTAAACCTCAGGCGGACTGAAACTTTGGCCGTGCTGGGCCATGATTCAGACGGCAATGCAATTAATAACCGGGCCAACTTCCCCAGGGGCGACCTTGTTATCAACAATGCCGGCAAAGTCTATGAGATCCCGAATGCCTTTCCTTTCTGGGGTGCCACATACATACTTTATGATCAGGCAGAGCAATTTTCAAAGGACCCGAAAAGACTCGGATTCAGGAGAAGCGACGAGGGGTCCGGCAGGCGTTCGCCATTACTGGAAGACCTGTTGAATGGGCGCTTAAAGGGTTCGAACGAAAGGGCTTATTCCCTGAAAGACCTCCCGAGGCCCGTTCTCCTGTCCCTGGCCCAGACATCCAGGGACAGCAGGCTCCTCAAGGCGATGGCACATCTGGCATGTAAGTTTGAGCTTGACGACAGCGGGAACCCGGTTGGCGTGAAATATGAGTATGACGAACCGGGCCATCCCAAACCGGTCCTATTTGACCAGGAACTCTTTGATGTGATTGGTAACAATATGGCCTGTCCATATAATTATAAGCTTGCCATGGTATTAATTCCGGGGATTCAGGGAAGCAGCCCGATTGTCGGCGAATATGCATCCGGCTGCAAGACACACGTATGGGAATATCTCAGGGCAGACAGCTATATTCCATGGGGTCATTATGCATCTAATATGGCCCATGACTGTGTGAGATACAGGGCAGCGGAACTGCTTCCCGATGATATAACGGGCCTGCGTCACCTCTATTACCAGCGGGTCTATACTCAAATGGCCGTCAATCTCGATATTGCGAAGGGAATTTCCCGGGAAGGCAGGAACACTTTGCCGGTCGCTGAGATTGAATCCTTGAGACAGTCAGTGCTGAAGGAAGTTGCAAATAGGCTTGAGAGCGGAGAGGGCCTGCCTTATACAGCCACCCTTTGGGGCTGGAACTACGGCTTTGATTTCTCTCCATCAGGATACAGATTACATGCATCCCACCAACAGATTCACCAGCAGTTTGCCCTTATACCTCCCGATGTGAAATCAGTGGATACAGGGGGTGCCGGCTCAAAATCAATCTCTACCTATGCAGTAGGAGACCAGGTGGCCCGCTTTTCCGCTCTTTACGAAAAGGCCTGTGGACACCCCTTTTTTAAGACATATTTAAGGGCAATCCGTTCCAACAAAAGATTGGACGGGAAAAAAGACCTGCCATCAAGTTTGATTGTTCACGAGGATGAAAACGTCATGATCCATATCCCCAAGGCCCAGCGCTTCCATGGCGAGGTCCAGATTATGACCACTTGTCCGGTGGGTAATGTGCTTGAGGCGGACCCGGAGGTCCGAAAGTCACTGGATAAGTGCATCGGGCTCGTAATCCGGACCCTGGACTGTATGGGGGCCCAGATGGTCACGGGCTATGAGATCTCAAAACGTTTCGACAATCCGGATATGGACCAGCGTCTCTTTTACTGCTTTCTGCCCAGAGCATCCCGTTCCCCGGGTGCTTTCAGCGAAAGGCAGGAAAGATGGATCACAGGTCACTACCCGGAAGATTACGCAGAGGCCTTCAGGAATGCAATGAAATCAGTCCAGCCTGACTGAGGGGAACAGTTTCTGATCCGTATGAGGCAGGAACAGGCAGGAGACATAGTGTTCCATGAACCTCGGGTTATCGCTTAGGTCAAAGTGTGTCATCATCTGAGCGACCTCGTGCAGCTCTTCCATAACAGACCGGGAAACAGCCGAGGCCTTTGCCCCGAGGAGAGAGCTGTTGCCTGCGAAAAAGAATCGGTCCCTTGGAATATCCGGAAGGAGTCCTATGGTGATGGCCTGGTCAATATCCAGGTAGCTTCCGAAATTGCCGGCCAGTATTACCCGTTCCAGGTCCTCAAATCCCATACCCACCGATTCCAGCAAAGTAAAATAACCGGCAAACATGGCACCTTTTGCCCTGATGAGATTCTCAATGTCTGCCTCTGTAAACACAATATCCTGACCTATGGAAGTGGATTCCGCCTCTATTACCACGTATTCCCAGCCATCCCTGCCAAAGCGGACCCTTTTCGTCCCCAGGCCGGTATGAAACTTTCCCTGCTGATCCAGCACACCTGCCATGAAAAGGCCTGCAAGCAGGCTGATTATGCCTGATCCGCATATTCCCTTGGCCTTTCTGCCGCCAATGGTCAAGACCATGGGCTCAAAAGTCCCGGGATGTATGTACACCACCTCCACTGCCCCTGTGGTGGCTCGCATGCCGTGCTTTATGCCGCCCCCCTCAAAGGCAGGACCTGCAGAGCAGGCTGCACAGGCCATCCAGTCCTGATTTCCAAGGACGATCTCTCCGTTTGTCCCTATATCTATGAAAAGCGTAAGTTCCGGGCGGCGGTTAAGCCCTACGCCTACTACTCCGGCCACGATATCCGCACCGACGTAACTGGCAACACAGGGGCCTAAAAACACGCGCACGTGCTCAGGAACATTTATGCCTGACTCTATGGCCCTTACCGGAGGGAATCGGGTGGCGACAGGAGTATAGGGCTGGGTCCTCAAAAAACGCGTATCAAGTCCAAGAAGAAGATGAATCATTACGGTATTTGCGGCAACAGTAATCAGACTCAAGGCGTCCTTCCCCCGGTCCGCATCTGAAAGGAGTTCCCCTATGAGCCCATTGAGGCATTCGGCTATCTTTTTTTGCAGGGTCTTCAGGCCCCCTTTTCTTCTGGCAAACTCCATCCGGGAGATGATATCTTCCCCATAACTGATCTGCGGATTGTAATTGGATGCCTCTGCCAGGACCTCTCCGCTCCCGAGATCCAACAACTGGGCCGACACCGTGGTAGTCCCTATATCCACGGCCACGGCAAGATGCTGGCCCGTTGCATCACCAGGCTCCACACGAATGAGGCGACGGACGTCTTTCTTTGCTCCTTCCATTAAGCTGACAGTGACTCTCCAGTCTTTGTTCCGTATCGATTCCGGCAAATTAAAGAGAATCTGGCTGTCTACCTCCATTGAAATCGCCTGGAGCCTGCCCTGGACAATCTCGCGCATCAGCCTGTCGAGGTCGCTTGCACTGTCCTGAAGGCTTGGCTGGGGCAGGTTAATAACGCATTTTCGCACAGCAGGATGCAGCTTCCAGGTTACAGGCTCTTCCTGGGCCTTGATCCAGGATGCAGCCTTTCTGGCCATCGGCCGCCTGAGTACCTTTCGGTCCATTTCATATTCAACTGGTACACGGACCACCACGTCTGAGACCGGAAAGGTGGCGCAGGCCTTCCATCCGCCTTCCGGCAGGGCCTCTCCCCGGACCCGGCCCCGTTCCAGAAGAATGCGGCACTTGTTACATACCCCTGCCCCACCGCATAAGGAATTGATATATACACCGGCCCTCATGGCTATCCTCAGCAGATTTTCATCCTGGTTCGCTTTTACGGTCATATTGGCTGGCAAAAAGGTTACTTCAGGCATAATTAATTAATCCTATTTCTTCACAATATTACCGGTCCCTTGTAAATATCCGGTGAATCCCGTTATATCCCGCCTTGGAGCGGTTACCTTTTTCCGGGTTTCAAAGCTCACTCATTGCAGACCGGAGAGGCAGTGCAATCCGGCCCGCGGTTGAAACCCTGCAAAAGGCAAACCGCTCCTGCGGCAGGGGGCACGGATGGCAACCGTTCACTGGAAGGGGATATTTCTTTGAACAGTTTAACGGAAGCCCCCGTAGTTTTCTTGGCTTTTGCTGTGGGGGAAACTGCATCGCCTTAAGCGCAGCGTAAGGCGAATGCAGAGGGGGCAGGACATCCCCCATGTCAAAGGCCTCAAGAAAACAATAAGAATATTTACTGTCCCTTAATAATATTTATCGATTCGTATTACGTCCAGCAAATTCAGTTATATTTTTGAAATTGGCCCAAGAGAATAAAATCGCCCACATTTCTTGCGAAAGCTTCTATAACCATGATAGCATGATAATACTTTTAATTAAGGAGATCCTTAGGTATGAAAATCCTTGTAACCGGCGGGGCCGGTTTTATAGGTTCAAATGTGGCTGATGCCTATATAGAGGCAGGTCATGAAGTCGTAGTGGTAGACAATCTGTATACAGGAAAACGGGAAAACCTGCATCCCGAGGCAAGGTTCTATTTAATGGACATCAGGGCCCCTGAGATACGCAAGCTCCTGGAGTACGAAAGGCCTGAGGTGATAAATCACCACGCAGCGCAAATCTCCGTACCTGCTTCTGTGGAAGACCCCGGATTTGACGCCTCAGTGAATATCGAGGGTTTTATAAACCTGCTGGAAGGCGCCAGGAGAGTCGGGACACGCAAGGTCATATTCATATCCTCAGGGGGGGCCATCTATGGAGAGGCTGAAGAGTATCCCACCTCTGAGGACTGTTCCCTGCAGCCCCTGTCCCCTTATGCCATAACAAAGGCGGCTTCAGAAAGCTACCTTCACTTTTACGGGCACCAATACGAATTGGACTATACTGTTTTACGCTATTCAAACATCTATGGCCCCAGGCAGATACCTCATGGCGAGGCAGGGGTGGTGGCCATTTTCATGGACAGATTACTTGAAAACAGGCCCTGTACGCTTTTTCATTTTCCTTCTGAGCCTGAGGGTATGATCAGGGACTACTGCTATGTGGGAGATGTCGTTGAGGCAAATCTCCTTGCCCTCGAGGCAGGAAATAAAAAGGCCGTAAATATTGGCACCGGGAAGGAAACCAGGACCCAGCTCCTCTTTGAGACCATCTTTGATGTAATTTCCAGCAGACGTCTTCTGAGCAATTCTCTCATGACACCGGACAGGACCCTTGCGAGGCCTGGAGATCTCAAAAAAAGTTGCCTGAAGATAAATCTGGCCGAGGATGTACTGGGCTGGAAGCCCAGGACAGTTCTTTCCGAAGGTATTGAAAAGACTTTGGATTGGAGAATGGGCCGGTGAATGATTCCGCTCAAGAAAAGAGTATTTTCCAAATATGAGACATTCAGAATCGACTTTCAAAATGGGAATTTTCCAGTTCACTCCCAAGGGAAAAGATATCCATGCCAACTGGAAGAAAGTTGAATCCGCAACCAATGAAACCGCAGGTGCTGGAGCGGAATTGCTTCTGCTCCCCGAACTGTGGGCAACAGGTCCTCTTGGTGAAGCCGACGGGTATCTGGCCCATGAGATACCGGAGCTTCTGTCAGAACTTAAAACCTTAGCAGAAAAAAACGGAATCCATGTTGTCGGTACGCTTCCCGAATTGGCAGCGGATGAATCAGGAGAAAAGCTCTTCAATACCACCTATGTGATCGGCCCTGATAATATATTTCATACCTATAGAAAGATTCATCTCTTTGCCCCGATGGGGGAAGATCATGTCTTCAGCCCCGGGACCGATCCTGTTGCCCTGTGGATACCTTTCAAGAGATCCGAACTTGGATTGGGCCTGATAACCTGTTTTGACCTGCGCTTCCCGGAGATAGTCCGCCATCTTGTATATCTGGGGGTGGACCTGGTACTTCTGTCGGCCTTGTGGCCACTCAGCCGAAGACGCCACCTGGAACTCCTGATGGAGTCAAGGGCTGTTGAGAGCCAATGTTTTTTGGCAGGCGCGAATGCCTGGGGCATGCTTGGAGACACGGAATTCGGCGGAGGTTCTGAGATTATAGGACCTCGAGGGGAGATCCTTGCGAAGGCCTCTGACAGAGAAACGATCGTTCTGGCTGAGTTGGATATGGATGAGATACACTCTGTACGGCAGGACTTCTTTACCGCACATGCCCCAAGGTCCTGGTGGCCAAAGGCCAATCCGAAGATACTGGACCTGCCTTCTCTCAGTGCCGCGGTCAATCGAAGGCGCAAGGCCGGCCAGAAGATGGTCTTTACCAATGGATGCTTTGATATCCTCCATGCAGGTCATGTCTCATACCTGGAATCAGCCCGGCACATGGGTGACTATCTGGTGGTAGGATTGAACAGCGACAAATCGGTCAGAAAGATAAAGGGGCCGGGTCGCCCTGTAAACCACGAAGCGATGAGGGCCCATGTGCTGGCCGGTCTTGCCGCTGTAGACTATGTGGTGATTTTTGATGATCCTACACCTTTGCACCTTATTCAGACCATTATCCCGAATATTTTAGTCAAGGGAGCGGATTGGAAAGAGAAGGACATAGTAGGGGCCGAAACAGTGAAGAACGCAGGCGGCCGCATAGCAAGGATTCCTTTTGTCTATGATACATCTACAAGCCGCATATTGAAATTACCGTAATTGTTCACGAGTTTACTTAGAAACCGATGACAAAAAATTGTCATTTTCTTTACACAAATTGTTAATTGTTGTCAAAATATTGACGATAATTTCATATTTTGGCACCCTGTCTTAAAATACAGATTTAAGTTCTTCAGCATTTCCTTTGTATTTCCATATATATTTAATTATCCGCCTCTCTGTTATCGAGCCGTTCTTTAATCTCATAAATAAAACGAGGTCGGAAACGGCTTCAATAATATAAATTTTTGTTTTGCCAGCAAAAATTTTTGCAAATGGAATTTGCGTCCGAAAACTAATCGGTTCAATAGATACTACAGTGTTTATCTCAAAGTATGGTAGAGAGGGCTGAACTCTATTCTGCCACGGCATATAAAGAATGTTTTCCAGACTCCTGGCACAAGTGTTGCTTACTAAACTGAGGAATTTGATTTAACAACTTACTCTGGGATCAGGTTATGACAGGGGGAGAGGGTATGCAATCAATTGTTTTCATTTCTTTCGTTGTGCTGCGCCTTTTTCACTTCTCTTGTCTTGCAATCGAACAAGATATCGAATTTTGCAAGGCAGCCCCACTGTTCATGATTTTTTTGTCTTGACAATAGAGTCCGCCAGACGATTGGAGCGATAATCATGTTGCTGGTAACATCAAACGCCTACGAGGACACCTCCTTAGTACGGAAGAGATGGATGGCAAAGACCAGGAGGGGGGTACTCAAAGATTATACCGACGCATTTTTCGGCAACGGCAAACCACTCACGCGGGAGAAACGCGAGGAACTGATACTGAAGTATTCTCCTCTGATCAAGTATGTTGCCGGAAGACTTGCCATGCGTCTGCCCCCAAACATATCCCCGGACGATCTCATAAGCTCAGGAGTCATCGGATTGATGGATGCTATTGAAAAATTTGATTCATCAAAAAATATCCGATTCAAGACTTATGCGGAATTCCGTATCCGCGGGGCCATGTTGGATGAACTCAGATCTCTTGACTGGATCCCGAGATCCATACGGAAATTGACCACAGAACTGGAAAAGACTTACGGATATCTGGAAAAAGAGCTCAATCGACCTGCAGAAGACAAAGAAGTTGCCGAGGCATTAGGGGTCAGCATAGAAAAATTTCACAAGTTGCTGGACAAAACAAAGAGTATAACCTTCCTTGACATAGAGAATATCCGCAGAAGAATGCCGGACGATAATGAAAATGATCTCTTTGATTTAATAGCAGACGACGGCAAGATAGACCCTTTTGCCCTATTGAACAAGACCGAGATCAAAGAGATTTTGATAAAAGCCATTAACGCACTTCCTGAAAAAGAAAAAATCGTAGTCTCTCTCTATTATTATGAGGATCTCACAATGCGGGAAATAGGAGAAATAATGGGATACACGGAATCACGGATTTCCCAGATGCACACCAAGGCTATGTTAAGACTGAGGGCACATTTAGCCTCTGTAGCAGAGGAAATCGATGAATAAGTACTTACAGAAAGTAGCCCGTATCGTAAAATATTCGGTGAACCCGTGGTCCGCTGCGCTTCCGGGACAGGATATAAACCCAAATTATGCACTTCAAACACCGAACAATAAGGAACAAATAGAAAAATCAGTAAGTTATGGTGTATTGTCCAGTTTGGAATGTTCACCCAAAAGGTGCATTCCACCGGAGTTAAAAATTGTTCGGTATTTGAAGCCACAAGGGGCAGCCAATTTTACCAAATCTGCTTTGTTGTCAGGCACTTGAAGTACAAAAGTACGTCTGCGTGCCTTCCGCCTCGCATCTTTGGCAAACTTGGCTGCTGCATAATTCGGGATAAAGGGTTCATAAGAATATTTACCCGTATCCGGCCAGAAGTTCCGTAAGATCTATTCCTTATACAAGTCATTTCAACTGCTCACCATCTATCATCTCCGTTTGGGATCAAAAGGGATTACAAAGTCCTGTCAATTGAGTTATGATTCCGCTATGCTTTAAGGTAAATATTCTTATGAACCCGTGGTCCGCTGCGGAAGTTGCCATCCGTGCCCTGCCGCAGGAGCGGTTTGCCTTTTTTCGGGGTTTTGGGTAGCGGGCCGGATTGCACTGCCTCTCCGGTCCGCGATGAGTGAGCTTTGAAACCCGGGTACTTATAACCATTGCCGTGTCTCAAGATACTCCTATTTCCAAAGACAAAAATTGTTCAAGAGAAGGACCGGAGATAGAAATCGCCGGACCGATGGAGGATACCTGCGAAAATAGCCAGCAAACCGATACAAACTCAAGATGGTCACTGGAAAATGACCTGAAGGTTACACTTTCCGACGTATGGGATGAAGGAGATTCCCGGACCGGAATCAGACTTTTTGAGGATAATGGTCAAGATGAGTCGTACGAAAAGACACTGATATCATCCACTGAGGAGGCCGGTGTGCCGGCCGAGGCATCGTGGATCACCTGGGCCATAATCGGTGTATCTGGAATTTTTCTTGTAGCGGGGCTCCTGGTCCTGTGGAATCTTTCGGCCTCATTTTTTGGGCCACGTAGTGCAATTACAGAGAATATACCTGATTCCCTGGCCGGTCATCGCGACCTTGAAACAATGAATCTTGCCCCGTTTCTTATCCCGGCTCAGCGGAATAAAGAAACGATCTTTTTTAAATTACAGGTAGAACTTGTTGTCTCTGATGCCGAGACAAAACATGCAATCCGTAAAAAAGAGGCCTGGGTCAGAGATATAATTTACAGGGAACTTAAGGGTATTGACGTAGGCTCAGGTATCCAAGAAAATCTCCTGATAAAATACAGGCGGCCGATAGTCAGTTGTCTGAATCGTGAGCTTGCACCCCTCAGAGTGGAGGATATCCGGCTCAAGGGTTATTTGATGAAATAATGATGCGTTTCAGTCCACAGCACCTTGCCCCGAAAAAGATCTTGAGTTTTGCAACCAACTCTACTTGCGGGCTTTTTTTATTGATTTCGTCCTCTTTTTCTTGATCCGGGTTCCCAATATATCCCATCCGAGCTTGGCCAGGAACGCCAACCAGATCCAATGGTAACACCTCAGGCGATTTTGCAAGATATCCTCCTTAAGCCTGCTCGGTCTAATTTGCTGATTTTTTAACTTAAGTGTAAAATCCGGTGTAAATATTCAGTAAACTAGTGGTCCGCTGCGGAAGTTGCCATCCATGCCCTGCCGCAGAAGCGGTTTGCCTTCTGCAGGGTTTTGGGTAGCGGGCCGGATTGCACTGCCTCAGAATATTTACGATACGGCCCTGGATATCCAAAGCCCATTTGGCTATATATAATAGAAAAGTCATTAAAAATATCAAGATGATTGTGACATCAGACTTACATGATCATGAAGGCGGCAAACTGGACATTATCGGCCTTGGACCCGGAGATCCCATGTGGATGGCTCCTGTTGCCCGTGATAGCATAGCCTCTTCAGACGTAATAGTGGGTTATAAGACCTACATAGACCTGATAAGCCCGATTTTAGATCCTGCAAAAGAGGTCCTTGCCAGCGGCATGAGACAGGAGGTTGAGCGATGCAGGGCCGCAGCGGATCTTGCCATTTCCGGTAAACGGGTGGCCATGGTCTGTAGTGGTGATCCGGGGATATATGGACTGGCTGGATTGGTACTGCAAATACTGAAAGGTCATCCAGCAGGTACGCGGGTTGAAGTTGATATCATTCCCGGTATTTCAGCTCTAAACGCTTGCTCTTCAAGGCTCGGCGCCCCTCTTGCCCACGATTTTTCAGTTATCAGCCTCAGCGACATCCTGACTCCATGGGATATTATTGTTAAACGTCTACATGCTGCGGGCCAGGCGGACTTTGTTGTCGTCATCTATAATCCCAGAAGTCGCCGCAGGGTCACACAGCTTGAAGAGGCGGTGAAAATTCTCAAGGAGTACAGAGAAATTTTCACCCCTGTCGGCATAGTCCAAAGGGCCATGAGACAGGGAGAGTCTGTTAAAATTACCACACTTTCTGACCTTGCAAGCCAGGATATTGATATGCAGACTACAATAATAGTTGGGAACAGTCAGACCTTTGTCTGGCAGGACAGGATGATAACCCCAAGGGGTTATATAATACCGTGAAGCGATCCTGGAAACGTCATGGGACCGCCTGGCACAATTGTTACAGGAAATTATACACATTGTAAGGTAAATATCCGGTGAACCCGTTATATTCTGCCTTGGAGCGGTTACCTTTTTCCGGGTTTCAAAGCTCACTCATCACAGACCGGAGAGGCAGTGCAATCCGGCCCGCGACCCAAAACCCTGCAGAAGGCAAACCGCTTCTGCGGCAGGGTATGGACGGCAACTCCCGCAGCGGACCACGGGTTCACCGGATATTTACATTGTAAGTTATAATAATATGAGAAATTCAGATAGTAATACCAGTAAACGCAAGACTGGTCCATTGCAATCTCCCGATCATAGCGCACGTGTTACAAGAAGGCTTTCCAACAAAGAACGTCTCCGCTCTTTCTTGCAGATCTTCAGGCGACACGATCGCGTACTGGTCGTAATAGTAGCTGATCCGGATGCCATGGCCAGTGCCTTTGCAGTAAAAAGACTGCTCAGCCGAAGAGTGGAAGAGGTGACAATCGCTCATAATAATGACATAAAGCGTGTGAACAACCTTGCAATGAGAGACCTGCTCAAAATCCCACTGCATCGCCTGAAGGGAATAAGACAGGATCAATACAGCAAATTCGTGCTGGTAGATTCCCAACCTCCGCACCATCCGGACCTGGCCTCAATTTCCTATAATGCAGTAATAGACCATCACCCTGTCACTGATGGATGGAATGCCCCTTTTGTAGACATACGGCCGGAATATGGAGCGGTTGCCTCCATGCTCACGGAATACCTGAAGGCCGCCAATATAAAACCTACGGTAGCCCTTGCAACAGCACTCTTTTACGGCATCAAGGCCGATACCTTGAATTTTAGCAAGAAGACCTCTCAATCTGATGTGCTCTGTTTCCAATACCTCTTTAAGCGGATCAACCAGCACCTGCTGAATAAGATAGAGACTGCTGTTATAAGGCAATCAGAACTGAAGTATTTCAAGATCGCCCTGGAAAACATGAGGACCAGCAAAAAACGTATTTATGCCCACCTGGGCCGTGTCGGGAATCCGGATATCCTGGTCGTGGTAGCCGATTTCCTTGCACATGTTCATGAAATAGGCTGGGTCATAATCTCTGGTCAGTACGGAGAAAAGCTGATAGTTATCTTTCGCTGTGATGGCTACAAGAAAAATGCAGGCAAGCTGGCGACCCGGGTCTTTGGGAAAATAGGTTCAGCCGGCGGACACAGGCAAAGTGCCAGGGCAGAGGTCCCTTTTAGGAATCTTCCCGAGGGCGCAGCAAAAAATTTTACGACAAATGTGCTCCTTCGCCTGATGGTTAAACATCTGGTGTAAACAATAAATCCTTGTATAAATCCGCCACATGTAGGAGGTAAATCAATCATGCCTATCTATGAATACCGCTGTGAAAAATGTGGAAAGATTTCTTCTTACCTGGTTCTTAACAAGGACGATTTTGAATTCCATTGCAAATATTGCGGAAGTGACTCGGTCACCAAATTGATCTCCAGAGTTAATGTACGCCTCTCCGAAGAGACAAGACTGGGAAAATTAGAAGATCCTGCAATGATGACGGGCCTCGACGAAAATGATCCCAAGAGTATGGCCAGGTGGATGAAGAAGATGGGAGGTCTGATAGGAGATGAGCTTGGCGAAGACTTTGACCAGATGGTTGATGAAGCCATGGAAGAGGCGGCTGCGGAAGAAGCGGCAGGCGATCTTGAACCAGGCAGCAGGCCGGATGAATCCTCTTCGCCTGTAACGGACTCGATGCCTGCCGATTCATTAAATAATTCCATGTAAGTCAACTATCGGGTTAACAAATGCCGAAAACCTTAGCCATGCTCCTTGCCGGCGGCAGGGTTGATGAACTCGGGGTCCTTACCTTCCTCAGGCCCAAGTCCACAGTACCTTTCGGAGGCCTGTACAGATTCATAGACTTCCCTCTCAGCAACCTCATGCAATCGGGCATCGAGAGGGTCGGAATTCTCGGCCAGTACAGGTCCTCATCTCTAATAGAGCACATCGGGACAGGCGCCTCCTGGGACATGATAGGCAGACACCGCGGCATCACTCTCCTGCCTCCCTTTCAAGGCTTGCACGCCTCAGACTGGTACAAGGGCACGGCTGATGCGGTATATCAAAACCTTGATTTTATCCATGCCCACAAGCCAGATCTTGTATTGATCTTATCAGGCGACCATATCTATCACATGGATTATCAGGAAATCATTCAATTTCATCTGGATACCGGGGCCGATGTCACTGCCTCCTTTGTTCAGGTCTCTCAGGCAGGTTCGTCCAGATTCGGCCTGGCCCTGATTTCTGAAGACGACACAAGGGGAGGCCGTCTCCTGGGATATTCAGAGAAACCGGTCCATCCTGCATCGAACTGGGCTTCCATGACTATATACCTGTTCAAGGCCGGGATCTTGTACCAGGCCCTGGAGGAAAATGCCGGAATTGACTCCCATGAGTTCGGCCGGGATATATTCCCTGCCATATTGAGCAGGCATAAGGTATATGGTTACAAATTTCACGGTTATTGGGGATACTGCCGCACCTTTGAGGAGTATTGGGCCGCCAATATGGATCTCCTGGGAGAACACCCTGAAATAAAACTGTCCGAATGGCAGATATGCACCAACCTGGACCATGAGGCAATAAGAGATCGAGGCCCCGCACTTATCGGCCCTCAAGGCTCCATAGAAAACTCAAGGCTTTATAACGGGGTCAGGATCGAAGGGCGAGTCTCTCGATCGATTCTCTTTCCAGGAGCTTACGTAGGAGTAGGGGCAGAGGTAAAAGATTCGATACTGTTTTTTGACACTCAAATAGGACCGGGGGCCAGGGTTGAGCGCGCTATAACCGACATTGGTGCCAGCATCGGAAGGGATTCCGTGATTGGCAAGCAGGACGGGGCGCTCACCGTAATCGGCATCCGCACCCAAATTCCACAAGGTATAACAATAGGGCCGGGATGCAGCGTTCATCCCGAACTCAAGGCCCAGGACTTCACCCGGAAGCTTTATGAGCAAGGGGACTTCATAACCGCGGTTAATCATCCAGTTTAGTAAATATCCGGTGAACCCGTTATATCCTGCCTTGAAGCGGTTACCTTTTCCCGGGTTTCAAGGCTCGCTCATCGCGGACCGGAGAGGCAGTGCAATCCGGCCCGCTACCCAAAACCCCGCAAAAGGCAGACCGCTCCTGCGGCAGGGCACGGATGGCAACTTCCGCAGCGGACCACGGGTTCACCGGATATTTACCCGGTTTAAACTACCATCTCTGCTGTTCCGATAAATTATATATAGAGATACATTTATACAGGTCCCTGCGGGATGCCGGTGAGGCTTTGGCCGGTAAAACGGTGAGTGCTAAATGCTTAAAAAAAATAGCAATATGATGCCCAATATCTTGATTTTGGACGATGAAGAACCCGTCCGGCGGATGCTGAGACAATTGCTGGAGATGAATAATTACAACTGCACCTCGGCCAACAGTGTAGCAGAGGCCCGTAAGTGTCTGAAAAACAACAATTTCGAGGTGATCCTTTGCGATATAAATATGCCTGGTGAATCAGGCATAGACTTTATCCGGTATGTTACGGCAGAACATCCGGATACGGCAGTAATGATGGTCACTGGAGTGGATGATCCGAAGATCGCCGAGACTGCGCTGGAAATAGGAGCTTATGGCTACATCATTAAACCCTTCAGGAACAACGAGCTGATAATTAATGTTCAAAATTCGCTACGCCGCCGGGAACTTGAAATCAACGGCCGGAGTTACCGGAAAAATCTGGAGCAAATGGTAGCTCAGCGCACCAACAAGTTACGAAAAGTCTTGGAAGGGATCATCCATGCAATGTCTTTGACCGTTGAATCCAGGGACCCTTACACAGCCGGACACCAGCGCCGGGTAGCCAAGCTTGCCGCTGCAGTGGCAAAGGAGATGAATCTCTCAAAAGACCGGATTGAGGGAATCCATATGGCAGGGATGATTCATGACATCGGCAAGATTTCTATACCTGCTGAGATTCTCACCAAGCCGGGGCGCATAACTGAATACGAATTCGGCATAATCAAATTACACCCCAAGGTTGGTTTTGAAATATTGAAACAGATAGAGTTTCCTTGGCCGGTAGCTCAGATGGTTTATCAACACCATGAAAGGCTGGATGGATCCGGATATCCTCAAGGTCTATCCGGTGAAGCAATTCTCCTGCAAGCGAAAATATTAGGTGTAGCTGATGTAGTTGAGTCCATGGCCTCGCACAGGCCTTACAGACCCGCTCTTGGAATAGAAAAGGCATTGGAGGAAATCTCGCAAAACAAAGGTATACTCTATGACCCGGATGTAGTTGATGCCTGCTTGAGGCTTTTCAAAGAGAAGGGGTTTGAGTTCCGGGATGCCTGAAAAGTGGAAATTTTCCCGTGCCGCTCAGGTTCGATATTCCTGTTATCATTATCACCGATTTTCATTCAGATAATCGTAGTATCATTAGTATTTTGTCCAGAGATGGTTCATCCATGAGAAGCATTTTCGGGTTGATGATCAACGCCCTGCCAAGGGCCAGCATTTGTTTCTCGCCGCCACTCAGTCTTCCTGAGTTCTGTTTTTTTCTTTTCTCCAGTTCATGAAATAGCTCCCATATTTTTTTCAGTTCTTCTTTAAAGCGGCCCTTGGGTAGATGCAGTCCCCCGATTTCAAGATTTTCCAGCACGGTCATCTCGTCAAACACCCGGTTTCCCTGGGGCACAAAAAGGAAAAATCATCAAGGGCAATGGTCCCATCGAAATTCTTGTTGGCGTTTATAATTTAAAATCGGAGCCATATCTTATGTTCGTCCAGAATGAATCAATTGCCTTCTTCGTGTCCTTCGTGGTGAAAAAATATGCCCCACACGTTGCTGAAATTCTCATCTGATGTCTGTGTCCGTTATTCCATCAACCCTTTT
>Ga0190316_1000038_pt1 | contig 32102 bp, 28 predicted proteins | sample 48701112_MG_FD_161663 | JGI IMG/M metagenome (GOLD analysis project Ga0190316, IMG submission 161663) | Hydrothermal vent sediment bacterial communities from Southern Trench, Guaymas Basin, Mexico - 4870-11-1-2_MG | ecosystem: Environmental > Aquatic > Marine > Hydrothermal vents > Sediment ... | reverse complement strand
GATGTTCGCTTTCCAAGAGGATTGAATATCACCACCAGTGATATTTCAAACTGGGAGAGAAATTATGCATTGAGGCATCAGGGAGAAATTCTTGAAGAGTCCAGAAGCCTTCTTAGTGGAAGGTTTACAGATAGTATGGGAAGACAGATTCAGAGCACCTATCAAAGAGAGTTCAGTGAGCATTTGAGGAAGAATCTTGAGGAACTTGCGAATAGGAATGAAGAGTTTCAGAAGTTTTTAAGAAACTACCACATAACAACTCAGGAGCTTGCGGCTAAGTTGAGTCTTGGTGGTTCAATAGGAAAAGTTCTGGGGAAGGTTTTAGGTATAGGAGGGGGAGTGGGTTTCAGTGAACGAGGAATGGGAGAAAAAGGGGAAGGAAGCACTCAATCCCTTGCATACCAGTTCCGCAATGTTGTAGCCCAATCTGCGACAGAAGCAGCTGAGGCAACCATGAGTGAAATGGAAAATGCCGGATATTCGGTTGATGCTGTTCGTGAATATATGCGTAATGCTGGTGCAAGGCATCTTGCTACATGGACGGAAATGGAACAATTAAGAGAGACAATAGGAACAGGAGCTACAAGAGAAATGAATGTTGATCTCCTGAAGTTTGTTGCACGGAAGGAAGGAGTGTCTGATGTTGAAGCTTTTTACAGAATCGCAAAAGATCCTCAGAAGTTTGAGGAATATAAAGCAGAATTTCTGGATGAAGTATCCAGAAATGCAGATTGGATGAAAAAGTATTACGAAAGGAAGAATGAACTTGAGGGAGAAATCAAAGATGTGCAGGGACAGGTTGACCGGGGTGCTGCAGAAGCTTATGAGAAGGCCAGAAATTTCAAACCTTCAACCAGTCACATGGATGAAATGGCTGAAAGATTTAAAACTAACTATAATTTGAACCCCAGAAACACATGGGCTTATGTAGAGAAAGAACGTAGCAAGAATCTACTTTTTTATGAAGTGGGAAAGATACCCTTCTTGGGACAACCAGTGAAGGATCTCTTAACCGTTACATACAACGTGGCAAAAGGAGCTATTCCTCCGGAACCAGGAGAGAAGCTTTTACGTCCTGATAGAAATGTCATAAGAGGTAGAATTGTTCTTCCCGAAAGACGGGATTAGTCTTCTTCAGCTTCACTTCATTCGAAATCTGAAAGTCTTAAAGAAAATTAAAAAATATACTTGTATTTTTATTATTTTTATTTATTATAATCTTTAAAGTAATATTATTTATACCCGGAGGGAGGAGGGTGGGAGGTGTATTGTTTATTATATTGATTTTAGGCCTTCCGGTAATGATTCTTACTATTTTGATTGGTTTGGTAGTAGTAGGAGTAATAGAAATTTTTCCCAAAAAAGTGGAGAACTCTCAAGAGGATGAATTTATAGAGCCTTTTAGGGGAGGAGGTTTATTGGGAGACGATACATTAGATTTGATAACAATGGGAATAATAGGACCTGGTAGGTGGGACAGGGATAAGACGTCTGACATAGAAATACACTACGCCGACAATGATAAGTGACAGTCTCTCCCACCTATAGCAAAAACACTATTCACACCCGGAGGGAGGAGGATTAAATCTTCCTTTTACCTGATTTTATGGTGAAAAACAGTCTATTTCCTATGACAGGGATTTTTCCCCTCCTTTATCGGTTTACAAAAAGCTGTACAGAGTTGTATTTTAGAAGAAAGTCACCTTATTATGATTTTAGACTAATCAGGACGTATTCTAAACTTGCTGTATTGCTCCGGCGTTCTCTAACTTCTCCATGATGTTTCTTATTATTTGATACTTCCGGCTTTCAAACTTCTTGTCCGAGCTCCATATTCTTCCTCTGCTTGTGATTATTACATCCATACCCCCGTAATTTATAATAAGTGCAGGTAAGTATTCTCCACGTCTCTTGATGTATTCTCTATAATCCAGGCCATCCTTCAGATTAATCTCACCTAGAATTGCATTCTTAACCGGTCTGTGATCCACGCCCTGAACGTAAAACTTTCTGAAATTTCCAAACTCATTTTTGAGAATTTTTCCTTTTGCTTTTCCCAGCCCGTTTTACTCCTCCTGACCGGAGTTTTTGCTCGTTTGAAAAGAGAAGAGAGAAAGTGAGACTGTTTTGTTATTTGTATTGTCCGAGAAGATCGTGGTGGTTAACGTTCCTAACAACTACTATGTTTGGTTTTGTTATTACCCTGGATAAATTTCCTTATATTCTCCAGCCCCTCATACCACCGGCCATCGGCGTAAAGGGCAGGTGCTTTTTTTATTCCAAATTCATAAACCACAGCATTCATCAATTCCACGTTGTCAACCACTATTTTTTCGTAAGCCAGACCTGATTCATAAAGTAACCTTTCGGCTTCCTGGCTGAATTCACTCCCGGGCATTACATAGAGCTTGCATTTTTTCACTGTCCTTCACCTCCCTTTATATATTTGTCTTTAACGTACTGCAGGCATTCGTTTACGGAGCGAAACACATTAGAGAATTGCGTCACCCAGGGACTTAATGCTCTTTCACCTCTTTTGTATATTACGTTAACTTCTTTACCATGAGTATATGCATATGTTAATTCTGACTGACATCCTGCTGAGATTCTAGGCCTTCCATTATCGTCCTTTATGTAAATAATTATAAAGTCTGATTGGTCAATCAGTAAGTAATCTCGAGCAATTATTTGAGCGTCAATAGCTCTGATAGCCATCAAATGTTCTCTTCCTAGGACTTCCGTTTCAGGAAATCCTAATGATTTTAAATTCTTAAATTTTATAAGACTCAATGGGGTATCCTCATCAACATAGATCTCCCAGGACTCCTGGGATAAGTCTTTCTTTTTACTTTCTAATAACTCTACTGCTTCTGCTAAGGCTTTTTTTATTTCTTCTTCTATTGAGTAATAATGAAAGGTAATTTCTCTGTCTCTTATTGCGAAAGGATCGAAGGCTATAAGATCAGATGTTACTTCCCTTTTGAAAGAATCTATTTCTCTTCTTTCCTCTTCAGAAAGTCCCGTTATAGGGAAGCTCATGTACACTTTAGGCAGATCAGGGTTAAGTAGTATTTGAGAAAAAAGAAAAGGTCCCTGCCTTTTTGGTAGTATGTAATAAGGAATTGGTTTTCCTGTAAGTTTATACAAAAACTTGCTCATAAACTTCCCCAGCCACATTTCTTCTTCCCGCCATACGAACAGTTCCCAGAGATTAAATTTGAATATTCCTTTTTGAATCAAGTTATGTTGAATGTTTACGATATCGTCTATGAGACACACTATTAGATTGGGCTTGTACTGAATCAGTAAATCAATATCAATTACAGGGATAAGCCCGTGATCCCAACGGAATACGGCATGTGTATTTATAACGTGAAAATCCGCCTGAATGTCGTTTAAAGATGTTATTATTTCCTGCCAGGCCTGTCTCTCCAGAAGTTCTAGTGAATCCCTCGGTAAGTTTAAAATAGTTTTTTCAGTAATACCTCTGTGATACAAAATACCTCTGTTGTATAACTCAATCATTTTATGTCCTACGGTGTCGTATAACAATTTTAATCCTTTTTCTTCCAAGTTCTTTTGTACTTCTTTCAAATATTTCGTTTTTTCGAGACCACTTTGACCTATTATTAAGACACGAGTTAGTGATCTTTGTGTGTTTTTCTTCACTTTGGATATTATTTCTTTAGTGCCCTAAAAAATTGCCCTTGTTTTAAAATACCTTTTGATATTTTAAAAATTTTAGGAAAGCTGGAAAATTTGTCAAAATCATCTTTTACTAAAATTGGCCAAAATATTTTATATTCTTAAATTTTGTCTGGTTTTCAGCATTTCTATAACTACTTTCTTAGAGATAATCATTTTTTCTCTTCATCTCTTAATTTTTGTTACTGGAAGTGCCCCCAGTGATTTTCAGTGAAGGAAAGACAAAAAAAAACAGACAAAGTTACAAAATGAATACTTTTGTAAGTTATACTAAAATTTCTGTATTTTCTTCAGGTAGATCCAATCTTCAGCAATCTTTTTCATTTCAAGTTCCTCTATACCTTTAACAGGAACGACTTTCAGCCACTCCGGTTTTGCGAAAATCTGCTTTTTTCCACTTTCATTTTCTTTTATTTCAAAACCAAAACGGGTGAAAAACTTCCTCGCTTCGGCTTCTCTATCAGGTAAAAGCTCTCCGTGTATTTTCTGGATTTTCACCATGCCTCTGATAAGTCTTACAAACTCAATGAATCTATTCATCATCCAGGTTTCTATTTCCCCTTCCCTGCTTTGAGGTGAAGATGTCTTCAATGAAAATTGAGATTTCTTCATTACCCTGTAAACTGCAGTAGAGTTTTTGCACTATCCGGAAATCTTTTACCTGTTGTTTTTCCGAAAAGTGTGTATTTAAGATAGACTTGTTGGAAATGTATTCCTCAAAGAACCTTACATCCCCGTCAATATCAGCTATCACGTAAATCCTGTAATAAAACGAAGAAGTTTTGGCAAAATTCTGAAGTATTATTTTTTCTCGTGATATGATTTTTTTCGTTTTGTTATAATATTAAAATTGTAGAAGCAAACTTTAGAAAGTAAAAATACGTTAAAGTAACAAAAATATTTTTTTGGGCATAATTTCTTTGATCTTTTTCTATCTTATCTAAAATTAATGTAGAGTTATTACTTATGTTTAATTTTTTGAACATATGTAAAATTAATTTTAAAAAGTAAAAGTAATGAATAAAAATCAGGTCTTAAAAAAAATTTTTAAGAATAAAAAAAATCAGAAATAGAAGCTGAGATCACCAAAATAAAAGAGAATATTTTCTTTAATTGAAAATTTAGTAAAAAATTCACTATCTGCAGCGGAATACAAAGAGAAGTTTAAGGAAAAGTTGAATAATTTATTGCTTTTGCTAAAAAGGATTTCGTTAAATCTTAAACGGTGGGAATTTGGTTAATGAAAAGAAAACCTTGACTTTTAACAGATGAAAGTTATATCTAAAAACAGAATAGAGTATTGTAGTATGTAATGTGGGGAGAGAAGAAAAAATGTTAAAATATTGTCAAAATAAACTGCATCATGCTATTTTATATTTTGCAAAGGAGCACCACAAAAGGGCAAAAAAATATCCTACCATTCTGCAAATTTTCAAGTATCTTGCTTTTCTTGATTTTGAGCTTGTAAGAGAAACTGGACGACCAGCTTTTGGACTTAAATACAAAGCCATGAAATATGGTCCTGTTCCGGATGAGCTTTATAAGCTCTGGTCTAAGAATAAAGTGATTGATGAGGAGTTTTACAAAGTGGTTGAAAATCAGGCAGATTCTAAAAAATACGTAATTCCGAAAGCCGGAAAAGAGCCTGATTTAAAGATGTTTTCTCAAAGAGAAAGAGCTGTAATGGAAAAACTTCTCACCATTTATGCTGATAGATTTGTTGAAGTATTTGACTTTTCAGAGGCTTCTCATGAAGTAATAAAATCCTGGCAAAAAGCTTTTCAGACTAAACCAAATTCTTTTATAGACTTTAGAGACGAAATTTTACTGAATGAAAAAGATCCAATTGAGAGAGAAATTAAACTAGAACGACTGGAGACTTACTTAGAACTTTCTAACAGTTGAGCAGAAGTAAGAGGTCAGAGTTTGACTTCTTCTTTGAAATTAGGTGCTGTTTTTAGGGTAAAAAGATTCAAAGGAAGAGGATATAGAGAAAAACCCAGATATTTAATTTATTTTGGCTCCTGTTCATCAGGGTTAATTTTCTTTACCACCACTACACAAAAACAATTTTATGAAATAGGTAAAAGGTCGAAAATTCCGTTTTATTTTTTTAAAAAAGGACATTCCTGTTTTTCTCAAGAATGTGTGCTTGATATTAAAGGCTTATTATATATTCACCGAAGAAGAATTTTTCGACTTTAATCCAGAATTAACAGGCTTTTTAAAAGAGGAAGAAATAAAAGAATGCTTGAGAGTAATAACCTTTGATAATCCAGATTTACCTGAGGAAATTTACAAAACTTTAAGAGATCTCCTTGTGAAATTACTTTGATTTTTAATATAAATTCATTATTCTCAAATTTTACTCTGGTATAGTAATTTGTGAGGGATCTCTTACTACGATTTGTGGAATACCTCTATAAGAGCTTATTAAACCATGAACGCATATAAATTTCCCGCTGTAATAAGATTCTGGAGGGTTGCTGAATTTAGATCTATCTTTACCCCAAATCACAGCAGTAAAGGTATGGTTTGGATATGGTCTATCAAAGTTTAAAAATGTTGGTTCTCCATTTGCAAAGTAAGCATATTTTGTGCTTGCAACTCTGCCACATACAGTTTTTTCCTGTCCGATGTAATTTGCTGCATCAGTCGTCGTAATGTAATCTTTTGGGTAGTTGGGTGATAAAGTCTCAGACTCCTCTGAATAAAAAGAAGATGAAGGAGTCTGTTTTTCTTGAAGAAATTTTCTTTGAAAAGAAGGATAGAAAATATAAGCAATTAAGAAGAAAGCAATTAAAAAATAATAAAGCTTTTTTGACATCATTTTCAATGCTTATGTAGTCTTTTTAAAAATTATATTTAAAGCGAATATTTGGTCAAGACATTAAAAAGTTTCATTTACTTAAGTTTAACGAAAAAGAAAGTACGCTGCTTCAGCAGCGGGAGGAATTAAAAACAACTACTCCTCAACCACAAGAACAACTTATGTAAAATACACAAAACACCGTACTGCATAAAGGTTCAGGAATTTGTTACTTCGTTTTTTATTTCATTAACTGAAAACGTAAGTAATTTCACCAAATAATCCAAAAAGAAGATAAGGCAACAATAAGCAATAAATAGCTGACTTAACTATTCACAAGACGGGCTTTCTCATTTCTTTTTTCAAGGAACAGGAATTTAATATTTAAGCAAAGAAGAACTGAATGACCTTACAGCGATCTGGCAATCTTATTACTATGAAGCTGGAAAAAAAGCTAAAAAGCAAAAGCTAAACCGTGGAAAATACTTTCTAATTTATCTTTTTCTATGTTTTTCAGGAGCAAGGCTTTCTGAGGTTCTTTCAATAAACGACGAAAAAATATTGACTGAAGAGACAATGAGATTAAGACAAACTTATAAGAGGAAAAGAAAAAGTTATGAGAGGTATAGTGCCTCTAAGCTTTAACTTAACGGCACTTTATCTTAAGTTTTCAAATATGGAAGCTAAAATGTTAGTGAGAGAGAAAGGATTAATTTAAATCAACTTGAAAAGACATCAGATCGTCTTCATGTTTCGTTTAAATAAAAGAAACATGGACAAGGACAATTAGTTAACCGCATGTGCTTTCTTTATTTCATTAAAAACGAAAATAGAAGCTTTTTGCTTTTTTGAAAGATAATAAAGGCTGTCCGTACTTTTAATAGAAGTATAAAAAGTTTGTATTTATATTCTCAAAAGCCTTAAAAATCAAGATTTCTGACAATTTATATATACAAACAAAATAAAAGCGTTTCCAACTTTAGTCAAACTTTATAAAGAGAGCCAGTTTATAAGGAAGTAGGGAAAAAGTGTTGATTCAAATCTTAGTTTGTTTTATTTATTTTGTCCTTTCATTAGGCATATTGTTTTAAATATAGCCTCTCCTGTTGAATTTGGAACAATTGGTTTCCATACAGGGAAAAAATCCTCTCTTTTTATAATTGAACCATCTGAAGCGTACATAATAGAGCTTAATAATCGAAACTCATTTTCGATACAATTAATTTCAAATAAATCCAAGGCAAAGTCTAAATTTTCATATTTTCTTCCAAAATCATGTAGTTTTTCTCTTTCTGAATATATCATTTTTACCCATACTTTAACAATCTTATCAGAAGCTGATAAGCTTTTAGAATCATAAAAAAAAGCTGATCCAAATTTATTAAAAAGAAGAAAAGTCCATCTTGGATTAAAAATTTCAATTTCACAAATTCTTTCACAAAATTTTGGATCATTATAAACTTCACAAACTCTTTTACAATTTTTTACAGTTTCTTCAAAATCGTTTTCTTTTTTAGAACAACCGTAATTAAACTTCAACAAAAACATAGCCAAAAGTAAAAATCCAGCAAAAAAGATTAATTTTTTCATTTTTTAATTTCCCTTATTGTAGTTTTATAATAGAAAACTACCATTTACCGAGTTACAGTTTCTATTAAGGAAAAAAGACGGCGAAGGTTCAAATCTGCAACGAAGAAAAAGTATGGTACCTCTTTTTTCGAAAACAGAATGTTAACCCACTTAAAGTTAAGCATTTGCATTGTAAAGTAATTCATTTTTGTTTTTGATATCTCTGTTCACGTTTTTCAGCGAAGTAATTCAATATTTCATCATGAACATCCTGTAATTGTGGATATTTTTTTAATAAAGCAACAGGAGAAAAAGAACAGGCTATATGTCCCATAATAAGCCAATTTAATATGCCGAACACTATACCCCAATAAAATTTTTTTATTAAAGAAATTATAGCTATAATTGTACCAACGAACTGCATTGTAGCGGAGCTTGCTGTATAATCCCTTGAGGCAAATGGGAAAGCAAAATAATGACAATATTTTTTCAAAAAATAATTAGCATCGGGTGATAATTCGGAAATATGCCGTAAATTCTTGCCCATTTGTTTGACAACCCACAGTTGATAAATAAAATATAAATTGATCAAGGCTACTCCTATCCATCCCCATATAGGTTTTACAAAAGAAATAAGAATTAATACAATTCCTAAAATTATAGTAATTAATTGCGTCATTTTTCTATTTTCCTAAGCCAAATTTCCCCAGTCCCAGTAATTATGGCACTGCTTGGCAAAAGTAATATTACAAATTCTTCCTTACCTAAGCATCTTAAGTTCTTGAAGGACGGAAGATGCTAACTTTTCATTTCCAGTTGATTTAAAAAGGTCATATGTTCTTGAAAAATAGTCTTTTGCTAACTTCTTATCTTCCATGTCTCTGTAAAGCCCACCAAGATATTCGTATGTGCTTGCTCCCAAGCTTTTATCATTCAAATTTAAATTTTTACAAAAAGAAAGCTGATTAGTAACTTACACAGCATATAAACATTAATAAAATAAGAAAAACCAAAAAACAAATATAAAATTTTTTACGTTTCAGTAATTCCAAAACAACTTTACATCTTTTGAACTCTTTAGATATAAATAAAAATTTTAAATAAAAAAAATCAGAAAGTCAAGAATTATAAAAATTCGTGTGGTTTCAAATTTAAAATGTCACACTTAATTACTATTTTGAAATGTCACATTTGGAATAAACTCCTTTCTAAGGAATTGAATTTAGAAAAGAGGAAAAATAGGGATAAAAAAATTTCAAATTACGGAGGTTGAGATGAAAAGGTACAATATCTTAAAAAAGTTATTGATGGGTTTATAACCTTCAAGAATGCAGCAGGACTCTTAGGTCTATCTTATAGACAGATCCTTCGTATCAAAAAAGATTTATTCAAAATGGTATAGAAGGTTTCCTAAGAAAATTTCCTCCAAAGCTTCCTAATCTTAAAGTTAATCAACAGATGATCGATGAGATTCTTAATCTCAGAAGCCAAATTTATTATGACTTTAATATTTCTCATTTTAGAGAAAAGTTAAAAGAAATCCATGGAATCTATTTAAGTTACGAGACTTTAAGACAAATACTTATTAAAGGTGGTTTACACGAGCCAAGGATTAAAAGAAGGATATACCGCAGAAGGAGAAGGATGCCAAAGGCTGGACTTCTTGTTCAAATGGATTCTTCTCAACATAGATGGCTTGAGCATATAAGTAAGCCTTGGTGGCTTGTTGCTATGATAGATGATGCGGATGGATATGTGTATGCAGAGTTTCATCCTCAAAAGAGCACAAAATCAAATATGGAGGTTATTAAAAAGTATATCAGAAAGAGAGGCATTTTTATGGCTCTTTATACTCAGAGAGCATCACATTTTAAGACGACAAGGCATGGTGGTTTACGTTATAATGTTTCTTTTGAACATGGAGACACCCAGATACAAAGGGCTTTAAAGGAGCTAAACATAGAACTTATTCATGCCAATAGTCCACAGGCTAAGGGAAAGATTGAGAGGCTTTTTAGGTTTTTTCAAGATAGGCTCATAAAAGAGATGAGACTTAGAGGGATTAAAGATTATGATTCTGCCAACAAGTTTCTTAAGGAAGAGTTCCTTCCATGGTATAATAGAAACTATACCCGAGAAGTAGAGAGCATGTATAAGGAGGTGTCTAAAGGATTAGACTTAGATTTGATTTTTTCTTTTAAGCACTTAAGGAAAGTAAAGAAAGACAATACTATAAGTTATAGAGGAGAGATTTATCAGCTTTTACCGATGGATGGGGTAAGGAGTTTAGAGAAGAAATTGGTAGAGATTTGTGAGGGATTAGATGGTTCGATAAGAATTTTTTATGAAGGTCGTATGGTTAAGTTTGTAAGATTAACAAGAGAAGAATATAGAATACAGAAAGAGGAGATTTTAAGCATGAGGGAAAATTTACCTGACAAGGATAAAAACAAAAGAAAATATAGTCCTTTCCTAACCATCCATGGAGAATGGGGTGGAAACTAAAATAAAGACCAGTTAAAAAAGCTTAAAAATTTAAAATCGTGGGTTATTTTTAAAACGTTGAATTTGATTATTTTGTATTAAAAACTTTTTGAAGGAGATTAAATATGGATTTTGGACGATTGAAAATGTATAAACATCTTTTTTGGGATTTTTCAGTGGAGTCAGAGATAGAAGAATTACAGGAGTACATTCAGAATTTCGAAAGGTGGTTTGAAGATGGATTAATAAGGTTGAAAAAGATGTATGAAGAGAAAATGAAAAAGTATTCCAAATTAGATCTTTTTGAAGAAGACTTTTTTGCTGAAGAATATGAAAAAATAAAAAGATTTTGGAGATATTTCAGGTATTCAGTGATAGTCTTAATTTTCTCAATATTGGAACATCTTTTAGAGAAAATATGCAATATTGTTAAACATTTCAAAGGCTTAAGCTTAAACCCTAGTGACTTGAAAGGACAGGGAATTGAAAGAGCGAAGAATTTTATTAAGAAGGCCTGTAAAATCTCTTTCCCTTCGAATTCTTCAGAATGGAAGTTCATTCAGGATTTATTAAAAGTAAGAAATTGCATCGTGCATGTAAATGGAAAAATAGATGAATATAAAGAACCGGATGAACTAAAAAATGTAATAAACCGTATCAGTGGACTTGATTCAGATGAGTATGGATATGTAATGATAAAAAAGAACTTCTGCCAAAATTGCTTGACGATATTAAAGAGCTTTTGTATAAAGTCTGTGAAAGTTGCTTTTGTGAGAAATACTATAAACATAGTCAATTAAATCTTTAAGAAGGGGAACCGTGCGGGTGAGCTTCTTCAGAGAGGATATCTTTGTTCTGTTTATCCCCTCCTGATTTTACACTCTTGGTAAATGAAAAACAAACTGAATTCTAAAAAAGAGGTGATTTTGTTAATTCAAAAGTAAAGTTCAGGTGATAAGTCTCAAACATTTAGGTGAGAACAAAGATATATAAATTTTTCTTACCTTACTTTTCAGCCTGAAAGAATGCACAGTCCGTTTTGACTGGACAGTTCAAACAGTCCGGTTTTAGCGGTTTGCAGACTAAAGAAGTGAAATCCACAATGGCAAAAAGAAATCTCCTCGGTTCGTTATTGCTAAACAATTTTTCTGCAATCGATATTATTTCTTTTTTTTCTTCTTGTTTCACCTTTGAGACCGAGATTCCAGCATCTATTGAGAAATCTGGCGATACTGCTATTCACCACAGGGACCGGTTTATTGAAACAGACGGTCATTATGGCACCGGCTATGTAGTCGCCAACTCCGGGAATTCTTTTTAATTCATCATATCTGTCCGGAAATTTTCCATTATATCTTTCCACCATATATCTGGCTGTTGCAATAAAATGTTTGCTTCTCCAGTGCAGCTCAAGATGATCTGTGATGGTTCTCATATCGTCATAATTGGCAACAAGAAGGATGTGCAGGTCTATGAAATAGACCTACACATTTTCTCCGTATGCAAAGCCTATTCCTGAATTACTTGCCTTTTTGAAGCTTGTTAATTCTGAACATATAAGAAATCATAAGAGGTACTGGAGTGAGAACGAGCTAAAAAATATGGGTTATCAAACTGAAACTTTTGAATGTGGTTTAAATATTCTTTTTTTCAAAATCAATTCCCTTGCTAATATTTAAAGAAGCTTTTCTATTATGCGGTTCTCAGATTGTGTTATTCTTTACTATTTTTCTCTACTGTAATTTTTTCTTGATGTTCTTGTTTTATGAATTCTAGGATTTGTTCGTATTTTTGCACGTTATTTGTTTTCTTTTATAGTTCCTAAGTTTTTTACTTTGCGTAAATCTTTTAATGTCGTTATTAAAAAATAGAAAAAGAAGATTTTTTATGCTTCTTGGTATATCCTGCTTACTGAATTAGTCAAAATTCATTGGTTAAAGGATTTATTTTGAAATGATGACCCTTTAGAGAAGGAAGAAAAAAACAAGATGAACTCTTTTATCTCATTGTGAATTCAGATAGACTTTTGGTGTAAAGAATGTCATCTCAACTGTACTGATATCTTGAATTTCTTTTTCAAAAAGTTTATGAGGTCTTTTATTTCTTTCACTTGATTTACCTCTTTCTTTGTAGCAGTTTGTACTATTATCTTCACTCCTTCTAAGCTTAATTTTTTACCCTTTCCTTTTCCACGTCTTCGCAAAAAGAAACTACTAATTTTTATGCCTTTTTGTTGTAATCTTTGACAAGTAGATTGAAACTTGTTTATGAGAAAGTCACCAAAGTCTTCCTCTTCAAAAGCAAAAACATCATAATTTCTCAGAATGTGACTAATATCTTGCCGAGCTTTTTGGATTCCAATTTTTCCTTGAGTACAATCTCGGAGAATGTTACTAATCTTATTTTTATCTTTTTTTATTTTATGCTGAATTGCTTCTTTTACTTTAGAAAAAGAGCAAGTCTTGTTACTCTTTTGTACTATACTCTTTGAATCGCAGACAATGACATAAGGTATATGAAGAACTTCAACAAATTTAACAGGTGGTTCAAAATTTTTCATACCATGTGCATTAAGTAATTCTATTTCATACTTGTCCAACTCAAAACCAGCTTTTTGTAAAAGGTAAAGAAGCCCGATTTCTTCGCTTTCTCCTTCGGTAATAATAACCCCTTTAGCAAAAAGAACATCTTTCCATTTTGGATCCTTAAGAAAATTCTTTTCTATACTTTCACGCATCTCTTTGGATACTAACCCCCAAAGCATCTTTTTAAGTGGATAAATTTTGGTTTCGCTTTCTGTAAAGCAAAATCTTACGACGTTTTTAAATAAGCTTCTGTCAATAATATAAGGCGAATGAGTTATTATAATAAACTGATTGTTACTCTTTTTAACTACCTTCTTTATTATCTCCATTAATTCACGTTGTTTTACAGGGTGGAGATGTAATGCAGGTTCATCAAGAGTGATAACACAGTGCTCATTACCAATTAAAACAGTAAAAATATTGAGACTTTCCAGTAGGCCTGAACCTATGTAATCAATAGGTATCTGATCTCCATCTTTATTTATGATGCCAATGTCTAGCTGAGATTCTGGCCACCCGAAAACTTCAAAATCTAGTCCGTCTGTAAATTTTTTAAATAGCTTTTTAATTTTCTGATAATTATCCCTGTCTATTTTTTCTTTACTATTTTTCAATTTCCACAGAAAAAGAATTAATTTTTCACCTGTTCCGTAATAAATACGTGAGAAATACTTTGCCATTTTATCTTTGAACTGTTTATCTTCAAACTGCTTAATAGGTCTTGTTCTTATTTCATCAAGTATTACAATACGACTTGCAAATATATGTTTAATGAAAGAATAGAGATCAATAGCAATCCCAGATCTAACAGGATAGTTATATTTGCTTAAAAGCTCAATAAGTTCTCTTTTATACTCTCGTTTAACCTGGTCAAACGTGATAGTAAAAGTACTTTTGAAAGATAATCGTCCTCTTTCCAAAATAAACTTTAACCATTCTTTAGGGTCTACTCTAAATTTCTTATTTTTTTCTACAATATCTAAAGACGACTTTAAAAATTCTAAGAACCATCTTTTTAAACCGTAGATGGTAAAGGAAGATAAAAAGTTGGGTTTATAAATACACTCTGTATCGTCTAATCTACACCTTTCTTCATCTACTTTAAATTCAACAAACACAGAAGGATAGTCTGCAAAATTTCCATCGTATTGTATAACTATAGATCCAGAGTGGATTAAATTAAAAACATACAATATTACTTCTTGACTCATTTCTTTTAAAAGTTTTTCAATTGCTTTTTGATCTAATTTCTCTAAAGATAGATTAACAAGGTCGTCGATTAAAACTCGAAGATTGTTGGACAATATATCGGCGTAAATCTTTGTAAAAGAGCTTAAATCTTTTTTTTCTTCTTCATCTAAACGAAAGCCTATCTTTAATTCAAATTTCCTTTCATTAGCATGTTTATTGAGAAATAATTTAACCTCTTCTTCAAAAGAGTTTAAACATATATCCCTTGCAAACTTTAATGCACGGACTAAATTGGACTTTCCAGAATTATTTGGACCAACAATAATCGTTTGATCTTTAAAATTAAGGTTTACATCTTTAAAAGACAAAAAATTTTTACCACGCAAAAAAGTTAGTTTCATTTCACGTTTTTTTGTTTTTCCATTTTTATTCTCCTAGGTCATAACAAAACCATCCAAATTGTGAAGTGTTTTTTTAATATGCATTGTTTTACTTCTTTCTAATCTTGTTATAATTTTTTTTCAACTTGTTCTTTTTTAAACTTATTCTACCTTAGGCCAAAGCAGATACCTCTTTTCAGTCCTCTCAAACACTTTCCAATTCATTGTTTTAAGAGGATCTTTAAATCTCAAAAACTTGGGATTACTACTTAGGTTGTAAACTATATATAACCAATACTTGTCATACTCCTTTTCAGCTAATTTAGCTTCATCGTATGTTAATTCAGCATAGATTTCGTTTTTCCAGTGCCCTTTAACTTCTATAATTCTGATCTCACCAGTTGATGGGTCAACACTTCTTATATCGTAGTGCTCCCTATCTGGAACAATTTCGGGTATTCTACCTTCAGATCTTTCTACTTTCATTACAAACTCTACAGCCCTCTCTTCAACTTCTCTCTTCAGATCTTCGGGAATCTCCCGCTTTTGTGATTTTACAAAATGTAGACATGCTATTGAATCCAAAGTAGTAACATCAAGGTCTCTGGGTTTTATCCAAGTTTTGTCTAAGTCTCTTAAGTTGTGATTTGTTAAGCTGTTCATGTAATGAATAATTGGCTCTAATAGTCTTATTATAGACCTTTTAACGTTCTCTGAAATCTCCGCAATACTCGTAATGGGCAATTCTACTTCACTCTTGTGATCTTCGACACCTAGACATCCAGATATAGCTTGAAGGAGAAGCTTTAAAAGCTTAGATCCTCTGAAAATTTCACCGTTCTCGATATTTACCCCAATAAGTTCTTTATACAATACAATATCTGTCTTCTTGTCTATAACTTGGACTGGTAAAAGTGTAACAACTCCTTCTATATCCCCATAGGCAACCAGGCTTATCGATTTAATTTCCTCTTTTTTGAGGAATCTGTAAATATCGCTTATAGTATTTATGGTGGTAGGCATACTCATTCCTTTAACAACCCTGAAAGGTTGGTCATATACTTCGAATTCAAGAATATCCGAAGCCACCTTTACGATCTCTTTCATCAAATCAAAAAGTTCTGAAGGATCTTTGAAACCAAGCAACCTTATTGTATTCTCCACTTCACTTTTCGTTTTTGGCTTGTAAAGAACGCTTTTCGATGCTAACTCTCTTTCCACTTCTTGTTTTGCTGCCAGAATTGAAGCAATAAGTTTCTCTAAACCAGCCCTATCTTCTCTGAGATATGTTAGTATTGCCTTTGCTTCTGTAACTTTCAAGATCTTCTTTTTTCCCTTTTCCTCAACAACTATAGATGGTGGAAACTTTGTAAACTCCCCCGCATCTGCGTAAAGTAGAATTTCCTGCCCAGTAACTGGTCTTGGAGAAAGCTTAGCTTTTCTCAAGCTTAAAAGTTTTTGATACATTGAATTTAGAGCTGCAAGGTCTGCTACGTTCGCCATGAATAATGTATGTGCCTCAACTTCCTTTTTCTGTCCAAGTCTCCAAACTCTCCCTATCCTCTGCTCAAGCTTTACTAAGCTCCATGGAACTTCGTAATTAATCAAGATGTGAGCAACCTGAAGGTTTACTCCCTCAGCAACCACATCCGTTGCTATTAAAATTCTTGCTTTTGGATTCTTTTCAAATGCGTTTCTAATCTTCCCAAAAAGCTTCTTATCTCTTGTCTCTTCTGAACTTAATCTAAGTATGCTTCCCGACCACTCGGGATGTTGTTTTTTTAGATTCTTAATAATATAATCGAGAGTATCTTTGTATTCAGTAAAGATTATAACTTTCGAATCTTCCTTGCTCATTACATCTTCAAGTAAAGTTATTAGGGCGTTCAGCTTGCTATCCCCTTTCTCCATAATTGATTTGGCCATGTCTCTCAGTTCTTCAATCTTCCTTTTATCTCTTTCACTTAAAAGAGGAGAGGTTGCGTCAAGGAACTCGTTAAAAACTTCGTCGGGATCTTTTTCATACTCGTAGTCTTCGTAGCCAACATCAAGGAAGCTTTCTACGCCATCAACAAGCTCATTAGCTAGCTCTGGGGCAACTCTTCTAAGAAGTAGTCTTTCAAGAGTTGTCATCGCAGCATAAGGGCTTGATGTAGCTCTTTTGAATATAAGAACAGTCAAGAGCGGAATTATCCTTTCACTTATCAAACCCCTCTCGTAAGCAAACTCAATAAGTTTGCTTCTAAGGAAATTAACGAGTCTTTCAATAAATTCGGCTTCATCTTCTCTTGCTTTAACAACATCAGCATAAAACTTGGCTGGTGGAAAAACCTTTTTTCCTTCATAAATCTTATTTATGTCTTCCTTGGTTCTTCTGAATAAGAGAGTACCATGTGTTGCTTCATAAAACTGTCTTCTGTCAAGTTCTTTCCAGCTTTTTGTTAGGTAAGGGTCGAGAAGTTGCAGCCTCGATATATAATCTCTTGGATCACCCCTGTGAGGTGTTGCAGATAGAAATACTACATTTCTGTCGGTTTTCGCTTCAACCATCATTTTTCCTATTCTCCAGAATCTTTCAGTCTTGTATCCAAATTTATGCACTTCGTCTATAATTACCAAGTCCCAAGGAACATCTACTACTTCAGTTATTCTCTCCTCTCTCTTTAGTAAATCCATGGAAGCGATATAGTATCCTTCTGGAAAATTCTGAAGCTTGAGGAAATCAATTGTATCGCTTTCTAATTGCCAGATTTTGGATTCTGGAATTCCCATTCTTATGAGCTCTTTCCGCCACTGTTCTACTAAAACTCTAGGAACCACAATTAGGATTCTTTTAACCCTATCCAATACTTCCAAATACTTGGCAATTACTAAAGCTGTTATAGTTTTTCCTAAGCCTATCTCATCCCCTATAAGGACTCTTATTGGATTTCTCACGCATAATCCAGCAATCGCTTTCCATTGGTGTATGTAAGGTTGAATGTCTGCATTCAAGTATGGTGCTATGAATGGGTGGTAGCTGAACTCTGCAAGAATTTTACTCAACAAGCCTTCAACTGTTTTTTTCAGCATTGTATCACTCTAAACCAAAAAAGAGTTTGAAAGCTTTAGCAATACTCAGAAGAAGTCTGTACTTTTCGTATCTCCACCACAGTTCTCTAAAACGAGAAGCCCAGTAGTGTGCGTCCAAATTACTTAGCTCAAAAACAAGTTTTGCCAAATCCCTGATTTTTCCTTTGTTCCTTAGGCTTATCCTAACACAGGCATAAATAAGTAACCTATTGTAAATGTCCAAATCGGGAATAGTGATTCTACCATTTTGAATTTGACAGCCCATGTTTTTTGCAATTAGTAGAAGTTCTGGAATTTGCCTGATTTTTAAGTCTACCGAACCTTTTAAAGGAGTATCTGGTGTAGATGACCATATAAAAGTCAGTGTTTTTCCGAGTTTGATGGAAAAATAAGTTTGGGTTATCGCTTTACTCATGCTTGACCCTCAACCTAAATTTTGCCTTCAAAGGAGCGAATGCGGTAATCTTTGAGCTATCCAAGATTACTGGCTCAATAAACTTTACACTGCCATTCACAGAGCTCTGAGCTGCTAAAGATGACAGAGATCTCAGTATATCTGTGAATTTCTGAACGAACAGCCCAGCAATTTTAACATTCATCTTATCCCCGGTAAAACTGATGTTATCACCAAAATTCATCTTAACGTGCGCGTCAGCATTCAGATTAAGTTTAGAAACTATGTCGAGCATCATTTTAAGGTTTGTTGGATCATTTGTGGATACGCTTAACAACTTTGCTCCAGTATGTGTCAAATCAAGTTTGTTAACTTCTATATTCTCCTCAGGACTCTTAACGCTGACGAATAAACTAGCTTTTGCCGTTATACCGTTAGAGATTGCCTCAACTGCATATGTGTAGTCTCCAGGGTCAGATGGTGCAGTAAAACTCCAAACAGCATTAAATGGTGGTTTTTCTTTGGTTAGGTTCAGATCTCCGTAATCAACGCTGAGCTCTACATCTTCGCTGTATTCATCGATTGGTTTAACTTCCACGTTAATTTCAACCATTTCACCTGGCATGACTTCTACTGAGCTATGTGACAGTTTTAAGAAGAAACCTCTCTCTATAACTTCCTCTCGCTTGATTATTTTTCCTTCTTTCAGAACCTTTTCCCAGTCCTTTTGAACAATAAGATCCTCCAACCTTATACTTCTGCCGGCAAGCTCGACTTCATACCAAATTATGTGAACTTTTTTCCCTACCCTACGTTCGCCGCTCTCTTTTAGAAGCTTATCCTTAAGGATATTTGCTGCAAGTCTATATGGCAGTATTTCTGCAGTATCCTTCAGCTTTTTCGGAATCCTTATACCATCGACATCTTTCCAGTACAATTCACCATCCATTTCAATGCCTATGTCTAAACTTTCAATCCCTTCCAGCAACGCTCTTTCTATTGCTTCTTTTGTTGTGAATGGTGCTGCAGTAGTTGTGTAAAACACGTTAGCTATATCTCTGAATTCTATCCTTTTTCCACCGTCTACCAGATCCCAGTTCTGGTTTCTCTTCAGGAAATCTACGAGATCTGAAAAGCTGAAATCCGTTCTTAGCTTTGGTCCAGTGCTTGGATCTTTTAATCCTGCTTCAGCTTGGGATATTATAGATGAGAGAGGGGTGGTGGTTACGAATTTTACGTCATCGCCTGTGCCAACCCTTGCGGGATATGCCACGTTCGTCAGAACTGCAAGTAATTGCTGATTCAGTAACTTTTCATTATCCTGAATGTAATTCTTTAGTTTTCTTTCTTGTAGACTTCTGATCTCCTTATCAGAGTAATATTCACTCAATGTTCCTTTTACCTCTTCAGCAGCCTTTATCTTTGCCGCATAAAGCAAAAGTAAATCAAAATTAGCTTGGGATGGATAAATTACAGCAACAGTATTTCTGAAAGTTCTTCTGCCTTCACCCTTCATTAATATAAGTTTTCTGATTTCTTCCTCGCTTACTTCTGGCTTTATCAGAACAACAAGCTTCGAAGAAGGTGTGTCGTCAATCGGAACTTCACCCCACTCCCCGTAACCAAAAACTAATGCATTCTTTTCGCTAAACACCTCTCCTTTCTCTTTCTCCTTCTTTCTTACAAGCAATCCCTTAGCTCTCTCAGTTATTACGTTGTATAACTCCAATCCGGGAGCTATTAGCTTTTCTTTCGCCTTTTTCTCAACATAGTCTATAACTGATGGATAGGGTGTGAACCAGTAGCGATCGTTCTCAGAAGTAAAGTGTGGCAATCTGCTAAGCATCTCCTCTATAATTGTTTTTATGTCTGATGGGTGTAAATCTTCTTTTGAAAATGTTTCTGGCTCGTATACCATCAAAGCTATCGTTTTTAGGTCTGGAAAGACTTTTAATGGCTCTTTAAAGGTCTCGTAAGTATATGTTTTCAACAAGACCGAAGTAGCTATTCTCAACGCTAAGCTTGGCTTTGAGCATTCTGCAACAGAGCCGAGTTTTCCTTCTTCCGTAACAATATCTCTGCTTGCAACATCTCTGAATTCTTTTCTGCTGTCTGTAAGAACTCTATTCCTTATGTCTTTGTCTCTCAAGTCAATATGCCAAGGCATAATAAAGTCAGAATCTTCCTTGCCTTTCAGTAATCTTCTTACAATCTTTCTCGTAATTCTTATTGCATCCCTCGTTTTCTGCAAATCTTTGTTTCTCGTAACAAATTCTTGCAATACTTCAACGTACTTTGGATGGAATGGATAAGTATCTTTAGCTGTAGCTATTCTTCCACCTTCGGGCGAAAACTGCCAGTCAGATTCAACACCGAAGAGTTCGGGATTTTCTCTGTAGATTTTGTAGATTTTATCTCTTGCTTTGAATGTTTCCTCTTCTGGCACTTTTTTGAAAATCCTTCTTTGCAAAACTTTGATGACATCATCTGGAGCAACTGGCGTGATAAGTCTTGTAGATTCCCTGTTTAATACGCTTAAGATTTTGCTTGCGTAGCCTGTAAATATATCTTCTTCAAAAAGCAGTTTTTGCCCATCTACAATTCTATATTCAGCCTGAACAGATACAACCAATGCAATATTTGGTGTGCTTTCAATTGCTCTTGCAAGGTAATCTAAGAAGAGGAGGACCTTTTCTCCATAATCTTTTAGCCTTGATTTGTGCATGTTGAAGACGTAGTGGACTATTTCATCCATCAGAATTAAAACTGGCTCCTTTGTTTCTGAGAGTATGTCTTTTAGCAGGTCTGTTTCAGGGGCTGGGGCTTTTTCGCTATCGAGATGCTTTATTTTTGCGTATGCACCAAGCCTGTAGGCAAGCATTCCCCATATTGTCTTTATTGTGAAATTCTCTGTTCTGTAAGGTTCATCCGGGTGAGGAACTAGGCTTGCTCTGCTTGCATCCATTACGATGATGAGCGGTTTTACCTCTGCAACTTTTGCAGCAAGCTTATCGCTTAGGATTTTTAGCTTTTCAGGATTGCTGAAAGCATGGTAGAGGGTTATAAGGGTGTGAGTTTTACCGCCACCAAAAAGGGATGTTAGAAGGAAAATCCTACCGGTTTTGCTTTTTAATGCATCGGCAACATCCTCGATTAGTTCTTCGATTGATTTCGTTAAATAAGTTCGTTTGAAAAACTCTTCTGGGTTTGAATATGTTGGATCCTCTTTTTTGAGGATATCACTTAAGTCAGGAGCTGCTTTATCATCAAGTCTCGAATCGTAGATATCATCCCAAACTTCTATAACACCACTCCTTACAAGACTTTTAATCCCCATCCTCCTCACCCAGTTCAAGCTGTACAGTTCTTGGCTTAATAATTTCCAGATGTTCTAAAATTCTTCTGCAGAGCTTTTGTTCATCATCCCTTTCCGGCAATACTCTTGCCATAATCTTGGCCATTGATAAAGCTTCTTCAACTTCAGCGGGATGCATTGCTTTTAGCTCATCAAGCTTTCTCCTGAACTCCTCCTTTGAATGGATTAATGCGAGATATTCGATGAAGTGTAAAGCATCGACAGCACACCTTGTTTTAGGTTCAGCAGTTCCCACACCTCTTGCATCTAAAAGCTCCGCAAGCTTTGGTCTCTCTGCTAATGGCTCAACAAGCGTCAGGGTTTTTGCCTTTGCAACTCTAGTACCGCTTTCTTTATCACCACTCCTCAGAATTCTCAGGTTTAAAGCTGTGTTTAGGTCAAAGGATGTGCCTATAGAGAATATCCTTGCATCCGTGCTCTCCAAAACCTTTCGCTTTGCTCCAGCCAACGTGGATTTGACTAAGACATAGAACATAGCATCAGGACTTTTTATTCCATCCCTTATCTCTGCTTTTCTTGCCAATGCCCTTGCCAAACCAAGCAACGCTGCGGGATAAACGTATTCGTCAACAAGCTTTCTGACATCAATTTTGCCCATAACCCTGACTTCTCTGTACTGGGTTGCTACTGCCAAAGCTGCTGCTAAAGAGCCTATAACTAAATCTCTGCCAATCGCTCCCAAATCAATGAGCTGCTTTGCTCTATTGGCAGATTCTTCAACCATTTGCTGGTAAAGGTCAGAAGCGTCAATTAAACCTTCAGAGCCTTTACGCCAGACAACGAGTATGCTTGTGTCCATTGAAAGTTTACCCCTCTTAACAACACTTTGGGCGGATTCTGTTGTCAAAGGAAAAGCGTTAGTAACTCTTAACCTAGCAGCTTCCCAGCCAGCTTCAAGCAATGCTTTCCAGGCATCCGGATCTGTATGGGCATAGTATGTTACAAGTAAGCCATCATCCTTTAATCTGGAAGCCATTGTTACAAATGAGGCGTTTAATAGGCTCTGGAAATGTCTTACGCCATCTTCCTTTTTTGCATCGCTTCCCAAGCGAGGTGGATTAAGGCTCACTTCACTCAAAGCAAACTTTTCCCATTGGGTTGAGATTTCAACATAATCTTCGCCAAACTTTTCGAAGAATGCTTCGGGAATAAAGCGTGGTTTTAATCTGTTATCTTCAACATCACTCAAAGCTCTTTTCAGCCATACATAGTAGAAATCGCTGAGTTCCGAATAAGGGACATCATCGTAGTAGGGTGGGTCTGTTACGATAAGGTCGAATTTTTCGTTGATTTTGCTAAGGATTGTAGCGTCGTCGAGTAAAACTGAATTAAATTCAGCTACTTTTTGTGGATTACTAGATGACATATCGCTAACTTGTAAAATTGAAGAAAGATAACCAATGCTCTCAATAATATTTCCTAAAGTTCTTGACAAAGTGCCAGTGAATGGGGCCAAAAAAGAAGAATCACACCAACTCCACATCATAGCAATACCTCTGACCGATAAACTCTCTTCAAATTTTAGCCACCCTGGATTCCACCTCGTAGTCAAGGAGTTAAAGTCAGCATATTTACACAATGCCATAGCCAAATACGTCACTACAGCCTCAGCATATTTAAACGCCTCTTCCTGCGTTAATCCTTCTTCAATCTTCTTCTTCTCTATCAACTTGCCAGCCTCTCTTATTAGCTTAACGAGTTTAACAAGGGTGAGTAACTGGCGTGGGTTGAATAGTTGATACCACTTGTCTATTCCCAGAACCGGCGTTATTCGTCTCACTTCGTATTTTGGTATGTCTTCTTTTGGTATATCGATATCTCCATCCTCAATTAACTTCTTAACCTCTTCCTCAGCAATCTCCAATTTTTCTTGATCTTTCTCATCACATGGCTCAAACTTCAAATCGCCATCCCTAACCTTCACCTTAACAAGCAACCTTGGTCTCGCTGGCACTTCATCAAACCATTCAGGCAAAACAGCTTCACTTGATTGGTTGTAAAGTTCCAAAGCATACTTAACATACCATTTTGCCCGATCTTTAACCTCTTTCGGCAAATCCTTCTTCTTTTCAGTGTAATGCTTTCCCGTCTCAATGTCAATCTGCATTATTGGCTGATTGCAGAGCAAGCATGCAGCGATCTCCCTTCTCGCCTCTACATTGCTCTCTGGCACTCTGAAGACCTTACCTTTTGCTTCAACTTTCAACCCATCAACTTTTGCGTTTCTGACGGCAATATCTCCAAGCTCTTCATTCAGATCCACAATTCTTATCCTCACGGAATCATTTTCCACCTCATACTCCATCCAAGCAAGCCTTTCATAGCCCTTATCATTCTTAACCCTCGCCAGCCACCAGTTTCCTATTAGTGGAGTCCATCTTCCACAGTTCGGGCATTTAATCTCCCAACTTCCGATGTAAACTGCAACATCCTCATCGTAAAGCTTCTTTATCAGCTCATCCTCCCTCAACCTTTCGATAATCCACTTACCCCATTTTTCAACATCTTCAACTAACTTCTCGCCATACTTCGGATACTCAAGAACAGCTTTCAAAAATACATAGGCTGAAGGAATAAGCTCAACTGCTGTAGCATCTAAGCCAAGTCTCAAAGCTTCAAGCGGGATAGAGCCAAATCCAGCGAAAGGATCAAGCAGTTTTATACTATTAAATTTATATCTTGGTTGAACCCTATGTGGAGATTTTTCATATTTTTTGTTTTTCGCCTTAGCTCTCCTAATACCAATTGAATATAAAAACTCGGTTTTGTTAGTATTTTCCGGCAATAAACACCCAGCAATTACAGCTCTTGCTGAAATCAAAGGCTTTCTTGTCCACCAGAAAACCATCTCCCAGTATGGTGGTCTTCCAGGTCCTTTCTCAACAGCTGAGGCATCGCTGATGTCACTAAAAGGAAATTTGATAGATTCTATGAATCTGTTTTTTTTATACTGTGCAGGTTTTTTCATTTCATTTCCTTTTTAGTTTTTGCTACTTTTACGCATTTTCTTTTATATCTCTTTGAAAGTTTAACAGTATCATTTTGATTTTTCTTATAAGGTTGTTTAAAAGTTTGTCTTTAACAAAGCCTCTTTAGGAATTTTATTGGTTTTTTAATTCTTAAAATACTATTAATTCGCGAAGGTCTCTACAGCTCTTCTATTTTCTTCCCTCTCACTTACCAACTTATTACACTTTCAAACTCAAAAAAAAAATTATAATTAGGATTTTCTTAACTTTATATCTCATCAAGTGACTGCAACATTTACATTAGTAAAATTAAACATATTTCTTACCGAAAACTAACAAACTTAGATCCATAATAACTTCAGAAACAAACCGAATAACGAAAACTTTTTAATTTTTCATTGTTCTTGCATTTGTTATTCAAAGATTATATAGTCAACGGTTATATATGTCAAGTTAACTTTTACCTCTTTATACAAAATTTTTACGCCTTTTATTAAAAGAATCATCTACATAAACACTCCATAACTTTATAATCTTTTCCCCATAATCCTTTTTTCCCTTCTTTTGCCTGCTCAAGTAGTTTATTTAATTTTTCTCTACTCATCCTAGGGCAATTCTCTACTTTTGCGCCCGTGGTATTTATAAACACACGCATAACCATCCGCTACCATTTGTTCATTATATTATAATTGATCCTATCTAGCAAAATAACAAACGTCAGTACTCATCCGTAATACCCACGACTATAAATAACAACTTTCACCAGTTCTCCTTTACGAAGGTATTTCTCTGCGTGAAGTGAAGCTAATTTCCCCAAACTTTCCATGTATTCAGCACTCACACCGCATTTAGCTGCTACTTTGTAAAGCTTTTATTTTCGAATTTTTCAGGAGTATCTATACCAAGCAAAGGGAGTTTAACTTCTTTATGGTCTATACGGACCCAGACAGTATTACCATCGGAATTTTGAGTACAACAGCTTGATAAGTCTGCCGGGTAAGAGAAGACCTACCAGTCTTCTGCTCGGAGGAGAGATAGGAAGATAAAAGCAAAAAGACGAGCACAAATAGTATGGATAAAATGAGTCTACTGAATTGACCTGTCGCTGGAGAGTTTTAATGTTCCTCTCATTACACTCCTCCATTTTAAAAAATTTTGTTGGAATTCCTAATTAATATAAATAAAAAGAATACAGAGAAGAATAGAAAAAATTAGAAAGTATTTCCGGAGAATACTATCGGTTCAGAACACCTGTTAATCCAGTGTCTCCCATTTTCTTAATTTTTCGCAGTATTCTTCAGACAGGAGATCACATCCCTTCAGGAGATGATTTAAGTATTCTCTAGATGGTTTTAATCCGTCTCTGACTTTGTCTGGCTGGGCAACATAAGTGACTGCTTCAACTTCTTTGCCATCTTTTAGATTCACCCTGACGGTGGTTTTATTATAATAGCTCGGATAACCTTCATGTTTATCCAGCTTCCTCGATGCCTTTCTCAGATATTTCATAAAGAATACCTCAACTGTTCCTTGGTTATCTTTTACTATATTTGCATATCCTTCCTTCTCCGGATTACGGGAGGCTATTTTATTAAATTTAAGACTCCAGCCCTTAAGAATCGCCCATTCTCTTTTTAAAAAGTTAATCCCTCTTTTTCTCATTCGCTCTGGATCCATGTTTGAACCATATGCAAAGTATTTCATAGTTTCTTCTCCTTCATATCTTTTAGTTACTTTACATTTTTAATCAATTCTAAAAGTCAGAACATCAATTGAATATTCCCCCCTTTTTCCTCCAGTTTACATTTCTTGCTATACCACGAAAAGTCTTTTTACTTTTCATCGTCATTACCTCCGATTTTTACAGGATATTTGTTTAATAACGTATTTGAGCTATACGAAGTTTTGCAATAGCAAATTTGGGCGAACGGAATAAGCCGTATAGCTATGTCAGTTGCTTCGTTAGAGTCGAACCTTGAAAAGGCGAGAAGTTGGCATCGGCAAATTATGAATGATGAACTCATTTTTTCATCACTTCTGTGATTTTCTCAATTAATTTTTCTTCTTCCAATTTGTTAATTTCATTTAAAACTTGGAAAAATGTTTTTGATTTAATAGAAATTAATTCTAAAATTTCATCAGCAGTCAAATTTGTTAACAAAATCATTTTAATCAAGTCATCTATTTCTTTGATACTTTTCTCTTTCTTTTGTGGAATTGAGAAATTCTTTGGGCAGTTTTTAAAAAACAATCCCTTTCATTAAAGCTTAAAACACCAACTCTATTTTCATGTGTATAAAATGGTGCACAAATAAAACCTTTATCATAGTTTCCTCCTTCAACGTATTCTTCTTTGACATTTGAAGGATATGGTCCTTTTCCGTATAATGAGTACCCTAAAAGCTGAACAACACCGCTTGAAGGTTGATCAGATTCTACTTCTATAACAATTGATCTATCCTCATTATCTAAATCTCTTTCGTCATCCTTTATTTTCCCAAAAATTCTCAGCATAGAAAGTTCATACAGAGTAGCTCCGTTATCCACTATTCCAGATTCTCTCAATTTTCTTAATAGTGGGGTTTTCCAACAAGTAACATCAGGAACTCTAACACCCGTAAAGGGTACTAAAACAGTAGTTAAATAACCTAATTTCCGAAAATAAAAGAGGGATATAAACTCACCAACATTTTATTCGATTTTTCCATATAAAGGAACAAATAAGACTTTTTTAGATCATATCCTCTCTCTTCAAGTTCTTTTCTTATTCTATATTTTTGTTGTTTATGTTTTCTTCTTAAAGAGCTTTCTGTGTCCATCTATTAGCCTTTCCAAAATCAATAAATTTAACAAACATTTTTTCTTGTAAAATATCTTTATTTTCGTACCAATGATCGAGGAAAGTCCTACATAAGAAAGGTAATCTTACTGGATGTTCGTTTTCTCTTATTTCTTCTTCCCAAGAGTACGAAACTTTGAAAGGGTATGGATAAACATCTTCGCTGTATTGAAGATGAGCAAGGATTAGAGTTTTCATTTTAGGGTCATTTACTTCTAAATCAACATCGATATTAAATACCAGCTTGATGTCCCATAGCATGTTCCTTTCTATCATTTCAGAAAAGACCACCCTTAGTATATTAATGATATTGCTCATTTTCTCACTATAATTTTTAATTCTTAATTCTTACATTGTTTATAAATTTGTGAACCGGCGCCAATTGCAACTAACGTTCAACTGGTTTACGAAGTGCACCGAAGGGGCATTTGGGTGGAGCGAAGCGGAGCCGTAAACCACTTGTTATGCGCTGTATTTGGCGATCAATATTTCCGAGCATCTGCCGATTTGCTGGAGCCCTTTGGTCTTCCTTCGGCAATAAACCGAAAGGCAAAGTAGATATATCCACCCACAATCAGAATCCAAAAAATTATCAGCCAACCACCTTTAGGAATTGTCGTTAATACAGGTAGTGTAGATTCGGGTCCAAACTCGCTGAGTAAAAAGGCTGCCAGTTGTAAACCAAGAATTTCCAAAAGCTGTTTATAGGCTCTGAGCAGTACCCCAAAAATCACAACAAAAAAAGCACATGTTCCTCCAAGAAATATCCTTAAGTCTTTCCTAACGAAATCAATAGTCGCTGAACCTTCACCAAGTTGAAAAACCACCGTAACCACCACCAGAGTGATAACTACTAAGGTCACTAAAACTATCAATGCGCGCAGCCATACTTTATCTTTTACTTTTTTATTTGTCCCACTCATTCTAATATTCTTCTGTCTTGTTTAAGCCACATATTGCGCCTAACTTCAGTATATCCGAACTATTCGGATATATCATTAATTTGGGAGGATATGCGAACTTTTCGTATACCTCTTTTTATTTCAGTCATATTTCAACCTCTGCTAAAAGACTATTAAGTAAAATTTTTTATAAGAGAAAAAACAGACTTTACTTTATTAACCAAAGCTCTGAAAATATTGAATTCAAAAAAGAAGATTTTACTGCTTCGGGTTGCTTGATTTTTTACTATGAAAACCTCACTTTCCTTTATCATTTATTGTTTTTTCAAAGATTGTTTCAAAAAACTTTATTACAAGTTTATATTTTTATATATAGCAAAAAGAAAACGAAAAGTCAAATTTTTTAAATTCTGAATGTTTTTTTCGAGAAATATTGGAGAATGAAAAGAGATAAGTTATAATACAGTATAATTTGCAAAAAGAGGAAGTAAGCCAGATGAAAATTTATGAGTCAGATCCTTGGTGGGCTTACCCTCCACGTAAAAGAAAATTGAAGTGGTATATAAGTAAATTGTGTTCTGAGCTTTTGAGAAAAGATCAAATAACTCAAGAAGACATAAATAAGTTTTGGGAGGAAATAGAAAAAATACAGAAACAGAAAAAATTTCACTGGCAAAGAAAATATTTAAAACAAGAAGCAAAAGAATGTTTGAAGCAGGTATTAGCCAATTATCAATATGATCCTCAAAATAAATATTATATTACAGCTTAAAAACCTCCAACAAATTTCCAAATCTGATTATTCATTTAGGGAATGGCTCCCGGGGTGAGAATTTGAGTACAATTACTGCTTTCATCTGCTTTCTCCTTTCTGCTTTTGCTTGTCAAGTGTAAGTACACCAGATTTTTCTGTTATTTTTCAAGATTCTGATATATAACATTTGATTAAGAACCTTACTATTTTTTCACGCGTGAAAATTTTTTAAAAATAAAACACAGGAAAAAATTTCTGAAAATTCAGCAAGTGGAGGTGAACTATATGTTACCAAAATCCGGATCTCAAAAATCTGCTAAAGATTTGTTTATGCTTTCTCTTTTCAAATTAACACATTTCTTTCCCCTCTTTCAGAAAAAGCACTACCTCTGCGACAGGGACAGGGAGGTATGGATTTTTGAAGAAAGACTTGATAATGGTACCTATCCCAGATACACACTCAGCGGGCATACCATTTCATTCGGTCCGGCTGTGTCAAAACACAAGGCAAATCTTTTCGCAAAGTTCACATGCATAAGCAAAACCGAAAATCTGGTGGATGTGTTTATTGAGGACATAGTCACGACAAAAAGAAGTGCACATATCGGCACCTGGATGATGAACAGATTCATTGAATTTTTACGAATCTGCAGTCATGCGGTAAAAATACACAGGGTCTGGGGAGATTTCTGTCCCGAGAGTGAGGAGATGACCCCGGTGCTGGAAAGATTTTTCAGCAGACATGGTTTTAACTTCTCAATCAGGCGATATACTCATGGAGACAGAGTTATTGAAAGGAGAACAATCATAGCCGGGATACATGAACTCCACCTGGTTCCCGTGGAGAATATCGTTGAGATTGATATTGAAAAACTTCTGAGAGAATATTTTTCCAGAAACCTCTGAGAGAGGAGGGGGGAAATACCCCCTCCTCTTTTCAGGTTAAAATATCATACCAAGGCTTGTGGCAATATCAGGTGCCTTAATTAAAATTGCTCCACCAACAAGGCTTAAGATAGCAGGAGTGATCCTTCCCATTACAAGGCAGGCGGTTCCAAAAATCAGGGCTGCTACTCCTCCAACGAAGCCAACGGGACCATTTAGCAGCTGGTTAACCACAACATCATAAAGCTCACCGGCGGTTCCTTCGGTACCTCCGGTGTAAGCCATTGCGGTGCCGGTGAGTAATACAGCAAGTGCTAAGATGAGAACAGGTAAAATACGTTTTAGCATACCACCACCTCCTTTTTAGAATTTTTTTAAATTTTTAAAAAGACACACCGGTAAGGACCATTTAGAAAAGGGTGGAAAAAATTGTTTGATTTTTTGTCCTTCAGGAAGTTTTCTTCAGGTGGAAGGAAGTATGAGCTCAGGGCTGTCACCAGGGGGGTTCTTCAGGCGGTTGAGACAAACGTAAACATCGTGGTTGATGTTATCGAACTTTCGGAAAGAGATTTTCGTGTGGAACTACCATCTGCTGCATGCAGTCATCTGGAAAGTTTTTCAGGTGGTGAAAACAGGTTTGTCATTTACGTGAAACCCGACAGACATTGTGCTTATTTTTCTATCGAGGTCAGGGCTTTTCTCAGGGCAGTGACCAGTACAGGAACCCTCATTTTTGAGGTAAAAAGCCGCGGGGACAGGAAAAAATTGAAAAGGCTGAAGGACTTTCTCATGAAGGAAGTTCTCAGCAGGCAATCAGGTTCTGAAGAACCCGGCGGAGAGGGTGAGGCAGGAAAAGATACCCAGCATGATAGGGGGCAGGATTTTTACGGTCTGCCTCAGGTCCTTGTGTGTGATCTTCTTTCACACTACACGCAGAGGCTGAAGGACGAGGTTTTTCAGAAAAAAGTCAGGTTCAGCATATTTCTATTTATGACCATCTTTTTCGTTCTCTCAGGTATACTTTTCAATCTTGTCAGCCAGTTTCTGGTGGAATATCGCATCAGGCAGTTAGTTTCGGGTTATGAAAAAGCTCACAATGTTAAAGTTTTTTACTTCATACACAGAAAAAGAAGCCTTAGTATATTCGGAATATCCCTGTATGAATACCTTGAGGTTTATGATGCTCACAGGTTTCTCAGGGACTTGAAATCCGTGCCTGAGGATAAGAATCTGGTGATAATAATCCATTCCCCCGGTGGAGAGCTGCTTGCAGCAATGCAGATAGCAAAGGTTCTGAAGGAATGGAGGGGAAAAGTCTCGGTTGTGGTTCCCTATTATGCAATGAGTGCAGGAACACTGATTGCTCTTTCTGCCGATATCATTTATGCGGACAGAAGCGTGACGTTTGGTGCAATTGATCCACAGATACCGGTGGGAGGTAACAGATACGTTTCAGCAGCTGATCTTTACAGGGTATGCGGGGGAAACTCAACTGTTAGCGTGCAGGAAAGGATCACGTGTGAAATGGGCAGAAAGGCCATGAAGCAGGTTGAGAGCTTTCTGAAAAGGGTTGTGCTTAAAGATAAGGATGAAAAAGTGGCGGAGGCAGTTATTAACACGCTGCTTTACACAGAGAGAAGCCATGATTTTCCCTTTTTTGCCGAGAATCTGAAAGAGATGGGGTTGAACGTTATTTTTGAAATACCACGGGAATTGAGGGAGCTTTCGGACCTTCTGATTAATATACACAGGGGAAGGTAAGAAATTCAGACTTTCATCGTTCTTTTTCAATTTCTTCTTTCAGCATCAGGTAAAGTTCAGGATCCGTTATGTATCCATATCCTGATGAAAAGAAATCACAGGTTTTATCAGCGAGGTTTTCAACTATTTCTGCTTCTGAAAGTTCTTTGTTGCTGTTGCCATTTCCCGAATAGTAACACTTTTTGACCTCACTGAATGTTAGATATGCCCTTTCGGATGTCACTTTTGGATTTCTTTCCAGATTTTTCTTTTTTGAGTGATATTCTCTTTCAGTCATAACCTCAAGTGTCCCATCACTGTGTTCTATTTTTCTTATGACTTCCTGAGCCCCCTGATTGTTTGTTATGAGAACGGACTTGAAACTTCCTTCAAGGAACCTTATGAACTTCTTTGTCGTGTTCTCAAGATTATCAAGGCTTGCAAGCTC
>Ga0190316_1000037_pt1 | contig 32301 bp, 25 predicted proteins | sample 48701112_MG_FD_161663 | JGI IMG/M metagenome (GOLD analysis project Ga0190316, IMG submission 161663) | Hydrothermal vent sediment bacterial communities from Southern Trench, Guaymas Basin, Mexico - 4870-11-1-2_MG | ecosystem: Environmental > Aquatic > Marine > Hydrothermal vents > Sediment ... | reverse complement strand
AAAATCATGTTTTACTTTTAGCAATGGAATTATTTCCTTTTCCTCTTCCTGAATTCTCTTAATAGGTCCTCCAAGTTTTTCTAATTCTTCCTTTTGTTCTTCTAATTTCATTTTTTCAACATCCTCAGCAATCTTTATTAAAACTTTTCTTAATTCTTTCACTTCTTTTTTAAGTTCAGGATTGTCAATAATAACTTTTCCTAAAACAGAATCCACATCAGGGATTCCGTTATATCTTATAGAGTTGTCAAGAACATATCTTTTAAGTAATGATTTATCAAACTCCATTAAATTATATTGCATTAAAAAATATATAAGAAATTTTCTCCCGCAATTTTAAATTAATAACTGAGTTTTTCAATTAAATCTTTATCTAAAGAATAATCAACTAATTCTAAACTTGAGGCGTGATGAGAATAACAACAAAATGGAATTTTTTTTCCTGTTTCTTTTTCAATATACCAAAGAATGAAATTTCCCAAAGCCAGAGAACCATGAACATTTGCTGGAAAAGCAAACCAGTCATTAGCCCTTAAATAAGCCATTGGTGTAAATAACCATCCGTATTTTAAATCTTCATACTCTTCTTTACTTAGTGTAGGAACCAAAAACCTTCTCAAAATACCATCTTTATTATATTCCCTGTAATAAGTTTTTCTTAAAAAAGGAACAAACATGCAATAGCATGGATTGTGCATTTTTCTTGGGTCTATTGGTCTTAAATCATCTGCAACCTGCAATTGCAAGTAAGGTCTATAGGTCCCGGTAATTTCATCAGAGACAATAATTGAACATGCCTTTGCAATTGCTAAAATTTGATTAAAACTTTGTTTCTGAATCTCTTTTAATTCGTAATAGAAGTCAAGGATTTCTTTAAAATTTGGGATTTTATCGTAATATTTTTCCTGAAAAGAGGATACTAATTTGATAATCCTTTCTCTCTCCTGTCTATTGCAGAATTCCATTCCTTTTGCTGCAATTCTTGTTCCATAGGAGTAAGAAATGTTTGACATATCTGGAATGGATGGAACTGTTTTCTCTAAATTTTTATCAAAGACAACATTGCTCCAAGGAATTAAATAATTCCAAATTCTGTATGCTTGTAAATACTGTTTCATCTCTTCATCAGAATTTACCCATTCAACAGGTTTGTAATTTTTAGGATAGGCATCTATTTCAAGATTTTCTATAATTATGGTTGTTGCTAAAGTATCCAAACCCATTCTGTTACTCTCTTGTTTTACCCAAACTCCAGCTCTTTTCAAAAAATCAATTAAAACCCTGTGTGCTTCTTCAACAGTAGATGAATAAATTGTTGTTCCTATTGTTGATGTTGATTCATAAGGCAATGATTGCAAATCAACAAGAGAATATGATAAAACAATTGGTTCTTTTTCTATTGCGCCTTTATCAAATAAAGTAATGGTTGCTGATTTTTTTGAAAATTTTGACAGAGAAGAAGTTTCATAATTCATTTTGTAAGCATTTTCTGGTTCCTGTAAGCAAAGCCTGACGATCAATGTTATTAAAGTAGGATCAAAAATACCAATTAAATTTATAACTTCTATTTGCTCTCTAAATCTTTCAATAGCATCTAAAGGTAAATTTGGCAAGTATGGAAATGAGGGACATTTTGTTCCTATTACTTTTTTATTTTCATCAATTCCATTTAAAACAAGATTTTCAATTAGGTCTGCTGTTAAATGACCAGAATCTCTTCCAGCAAGAATTATATATCTTATATTTGGGTTTGAAATAATATTTGTTATCAGAAGTTCAACTCCTCTCGGAGTTAGACAAGGACCTGTTGCACAAACTCCAGCGCTAATTGCATGTTCCTGCAATTCTCTGTCTTGGGAGGGGCAAATCAAAACAACCGGATTTGCGACATCTCCAATATCATAAGTCCCAGAATTCTGGGGCCATTTTATTTCTTCCATTAACTTTTCTCTTGGATACTTTACAAATTTTTGTTTTTCTTTTTTTTCTCTTTTAAACTCAAATTTTCTTTCATTAACAATAATTGAGAAAGATTCTGGAAGAGTATTTAAATTCTTTCCTGTTTTTAAAAATTCTTGCAGTTCCTCTAAATTCATAAAATTAATTCTCAGAAAATTTATTATCCATTGGATTTTTAGAGGAAACTTTATTTTTAAAATTCTGCCAGCAAATTGAGAGTGTTAATTATTACACTGTTATAATTCTTCCCATTCCCCATTTTTTTCATTCTTTATTTCTTAAATTATGATTTCACGACCAAAAGACAGACTTTTGAGTTGATCTATATCTTTCTCTTCCCTTAAATCGATGGATTTTTATATAAAACTTCACCATTTTTTCCACGAATTTCTTGAATTGCTGTCCCATATCCAATAAAAGGAATTCTATTTACTAGAAATCTGCCACTTCCAATCTCTATTCCACATTCTCCAACATCTCTTAATTTGCCCTCTATTTTATTAAGAGTTCCATATTGAACATATTCTACTTCAACTTCTTTACCAATATTACTTCTAAGATATTCTTTAATCTCAGTTTCCTCTCCATCCATCTTCACCACCAATATATAATGTATTAAAACTATTTATAGTTTATCTTTCAAAATCTATTAATTTAGATGGATAAAATTATGTTCTATCCTCTTTATGCTGATTACGAAATTTTAAACAAAAAACCAATAATAAAAATCTTTGGAAGAAATGAGAAAGGAGAAAAAATTGTTTTTGAAGACAAAAATTTTGAGCCCTATTTTTATGCAATTCCGGAACAGGATAAAATTGAAGAAATTAAAAAAAGAATTGAAAATCTTGTTGTAAAGCACAATGAAGAAAAAATAAAAATAAAAAGAGTTGAAATTGTTGAAAGAATAGAGATAAACAAGAAACTGAAAGTTCTAAAGATTTTCTGTTATTTGCCAAGGGATGTTTCTCTCTTGAAGGAAGAGGTAAGACACACAAAAGGAGTTTTGCACAAAAGAGAATATGATATTCCTTTTGCAAAAAGATATTGCATAGATAAACAAATTTCATTTTTAAGTCCTTACAAAATTGAAAATAATGAATTAAAAAAGCAGGAAGGAAAATTATATAATCCGAATGTTGCTGCATTTGATATTGAAATTTATAAGCCGAGTTTTGATGCAAAAGAAAATAAAATCATCTGCATCGGAATTTATTCAAGAGATAAAAAGATTGTTTTTACCTGGAAACCATCAAACTTAAAAGAAGCTGTTGTTCTAAAAGATGAAAAAGAGATGATAAAAAAATTTTTTGAATCAATAGATAAATTTGATATTCTTCTCTCTTATAACGGGGATAATTTTGATTTGCCTTTTCTAAAAATAAGGGCAGAAGAATTAAAATTGCAGCATCCTATTGTGTTGAGTAGAAGAGGTGCTAATTTTAAGAATTGTTTACATGTTGATTTATATAACATAGTTTCTAAGCATTTGTCTGCTGAAATAAAAACAAAAAGCTTTAAGTTAGATGAGGTTGCAAAGTTCTTTATTGGAGAAGGTAAAGATGAGTTGAAACTTTATGAAAACAACCTAGGTAAAGATATTTGGGATTCTGGAGATATTAAAAAAATAGATGAGATTTTAAATTATAATTTGCAAGATTGCAAAATAACTTACTTGGTTGGAGAAAAGGTCTTGCCATTAGAATATAGATTCTCAAATTTAATTGGTTTAGATTTGTATGATGTAACAAGAAGCGGATTCTCGCAATTAGTTGAAAATTATTTAATTAAGGAATCTGTTAGGAAAGGGATTTTGATTAAAAACAAACCAACAGACAAAGAATTAGAGAAAAGAAGAGAACAAACTTATATTGGTGGTTATGTACACGAGCCAAAACCTGGTATTTATGAAGGTATTCATGTTTTGGATTTCAAATCTCTGTATCCTTCAATTTTAGTTTCTCATAATATCTCTCCAGACACTTTAGATGAAAACGGTGAATTAGAAGTAAAAATTAATGGAAAAGTGAATAAATTTACTCAAAAAAGAAAGGGTTTTATTGTAGATATTGTTGATAATTTAATAAAAAAAAGGATGGAGATAAAGAAAAAACAAGGAAAGGGAGTAAATGAGAAAGCATTGAAATTACTTGCAAACTCAACTTATGGATATTTAGGTTTTTTTGCTGCTCGCTGGTATTGCTTAGAATGCGCAGAGTCAATAACTGCTTTGGGAAGAAAATATATTAAAGAAACAATTGAGAAAGCTGAAAAAAGCGGATTTAAAGTTGTATATGGAGATAGTCTTGATTATTCTAGAAGAATTATTGTCAAGGATAATGAAGGAAAAATTAAAATTATAAAGATAGGTGAATTAGCAGAATTGAATTGGAATAACTATGAGACTCTCACTTTTGATTTAAAAACTCAAAAAGTAAATTTTAGTAAAATAAAAAGAGTAATACGAAAACCTTATGATTATAAAGAAAAAGGTAAATTAGTTAAAATTACAACTACCAGAGGACAAACAATAGTAACACCTCAGCACTCTTTATATAAATATGAAAATGGCAAAATTATTTTAACGGATTCTTCTAAACTAAAAGAAGGAGATTTTTTAATATCTCTTTCAAAAATACCTGCAAATCAAAAATTTAAAGTAAATTCTATAATAGACATAGCAAAACTAAATTATACATCAGAACTCTATGGTTATAAAGACAACCTTGTTATTTCTAAGGAAGGTATTTGTCCTTATTGTAAAAAAAGATATAAATGGTTGAGAGAACATGTGTACAGCAAACATAAAGATAAAAAAATAAGTATTGATAAGATAAAAGATGAATACAAATATATTGGATTTAAATATGGAGGAACAGGGAGAATTCCAAGATTTTGGAAAATTGATGAAGACCTTGCATGGATAATTGGTTATTATTGTGGAGATGGTTCTGCTACTATTGGTAGAAAATCTATGCTTTCTTTTGGAAGTAGCAACAAAAAGTATATTATAAAAGTTAAAAAATTTTTTGACAGAATTCTTAACAAAAATCTTAAAATAATAGAAAGTATAGATAAAAGAACTGGAAATAAAATGTATTATTATAGGGTTCAAAATAAAACATTAGTTGCTCTTTTTGTTGAAGGTTTTGGAATGGGAAAAGGATGTAATAATAAAAAAGTGCCTGATATTATTCTTAATGGTGACGAAAAGTTAAAGAAAAGTTTCTTGAAAGGTTATTTTGATAGCGATGGGAGTAATGAAAAAGATTGGGGAAGAGGATATAAATCAAACTATTTTAGGTTTACTACGAACAGTAAAGATTTGGCGATAGGAGTTCATCTACTTTTAAAATCAATAAATTTTGGAAAGAACTCCTTTGGGAGAAAAATAAATACGGTTGCTTGGGGTTACAGAAAAGATAAACCAAAAATATCTAATCTAAGACTGACAGCATCCAAAAATAAAAAATATGAATTTGAGGATTTTTCTCTGGCAAAGGTAAATAAAATAGAACTTGTGAAGCCTACAAAAAATTTTGTATATGATATAGAAGTAGAAAAATATCATAATTTTGCTGATGCCGAAGGTTTAGTTCTTGTTCACAACACAGATTCTACGATGTTAGTTGGTGAAAAAGAGAAAGTAAAAAAATTCCTTGAAGAAATTAACAAAGAACTGCCAAAAATAATGGAATTAGAGTATGAAGGTTTCTATAAAAGAGGAATTTTTGTTGGCGGAGCTGAAAGAGGCACTAAAAAAAGATATGCTTTAATTGATGAGAAAGGTAATATAGAAATCAAAGGTTTTGAATTTGTAAGAGGAGATTGGAGCGATATTGCAAAAGAAACTCAAGAAAAAGTTTTAGAATTTGTCTTAAACAACAAAAAAGAAGAAGCTATTCAATTTGTCAAAGAAATTATAAAAAAGATTAAAAAAGGAAATATAGAAAAAGAAAAATTAATTATAAGCAGGCAGTTGACAAAAAAACTTAAGGAATATGGTACAATTGCACCTCATGTGAAGGTTGCGAGAGATTTAGAAAAAACAGGAATTAAAATTAATAGGGGAACAATTATTCAATATATTATAACAAAGGATGGAAAAACAATTTCTGAGAAAGCAAAATGGTATGAAGAAGCAAAAAACTATGATGCTGATTATTACATAAACAATCAAGTTATTCCTGCCGCACTTAGAATTCTTAGAGTTCTTGGATACAGTAAAAATGATCTTTATGTTGGGCAAAGCAGTTTAATTGGGTTTTAATTCACCACTAAATAATATTATAATAGTAATACATAGTAATACAAAATTATTTAAAGCTTTATTTAATTGATTAAATATGTGCGGAATATTTGGATATATCGGAAATAATAACGCTATTCCAATATTAAAAAAAGGTTTGAAAAAATTGAATTACAGGGGTTATGATTCCTGGGGATTTGGTTTAAAAATAAAAGATAAAATTGAAATTATAAAGGATGTTGGAGATTTTGAGAAAGTTAAAGAATTTCCTGATATTAAAAGCAATTGTGGAGTCGGACATTCCAGGTGGGCAACAACAGGCAAAGTTTCAAAAGAGAATGCACACCCGCATGCAAATGAAAATAGTGAAATAGTGGTTGTGCATAATGGAATAATAGAAAATTTCCAGGAATTGAAAAATAGTTTATTAAGTAGAGGGCATAAATTTAAATCAGAAACAGATACGGAGATAATCTGCCATCTTATTGAGGAATATTCTGAATATGAATTTCCAGAGGCAGTAAGAAGAGCCTTCTTAAGATTGGAGGGAAGAAATGCTGTTGTTGCTTTGCATAAAAATTTTAATGGATTGGTTGGAGTTAAAAATGGTTCTCCTCTGATTGTAGGAATAAAAAACAATTCCGGCAAAGAAGAATATTTCATTTCTTCTGACCCTAGAGCCTTTATAGAAGAAACAAACAAAGTTATTTTTCTAAATGATAATGAGTTAGTGGTTTTAAAATGACTCAACCAGATTTAAGTAAAAGAAAACCGGTGGAAACAATAAAAGAATTGGCAAAAAAAAGTGTTCCTGTATTTTATGAAGTATCTTACGAAGAAGAAAAAAATAAGCAGAATAGATATGTAGATGAATTTGTTAGAAAAGTGCTTGCATATCAACCACAAAATTTTAAAGAAAAATGCGCTATCGCAAATTTGGTTTCAGAAAGACGAGAGGAATTGTATGAAAGTGTTCTAAGAAAATATGAGAAAAAAATTTCTGATTTTATTGATATTGACCCAGAACCCTTTTATAAATTTTTAGATGAGTTGCCACAGGGTTTTTGGTTAAATGAAGAAGACCAAACAATTAGAATTCCTTTCAAAATTGCTGATATTGACAAAATACTGCTTTTAGATATAGAGATATATCACAATCATAATATTAGTTCGGCAATACATGAAGGACCCTATTTACAAGATAACATAAAACATAAAGATATTCTGGAACTCTCCAGACAAGAGCAAGAGATTATACGAAAATTTTTACATGATTTATATTTGGATATCCGAGAATATACAGATAATTATAGAAAGTCTTTTAGATAAAATGGCAATAAAAATTTTTGATGTTCAAACAGGGAAAGAGAAAAACAAAAAAATAGAAGAAATTGAATTTGAAGAAAAAGAGGAAGATTTAAAAGAAGAGCACTACATGCTGAAAGAAATTCTTGAACAACCAGAAACAATAAAAAAAGCCGCGGAGCAGAATGAACAAAAATTGCTTGAGACAGCAATGGAAATATTAAGGGCAAAAAATGTTATTTTCACTGCCTGCGGAACTGCAAGATACGCGGCAATTATAGGCAGATATTTATTTTCTAAAATTGCGAAAAAGTTTTCTGAAGTTATAATGGCTCATGAATTTCAATATTTTATTGACTCTGTTGATAAGGATACTTTGATAATCGCAGTCTCGCAATCCGGTGAAACAGCAGATGTTCTTGAAGGAGTTAAAAAAGCAAAGGAGAACGGAGCAAAAATTGTCGCAATAACAAATGTTGAAAATTCTTCTCTTGCGAGGATGTCTGATTTTGTGTTTTATCTAAATTGCGGACCAGAAATTGCTGTCGCATCAACAAAGGCATTTACCGGGCAATTAGTTGTTCTATATCTCCTCGCATTTGCCACAATAAACAAAATTCAAATTTGTAAGATTAAATTGAAAAATATTGGAAAAAAAGTTGAAGAAACAATAACCAAAAATGATGAAACATTAAAAAAACTTGCCATTAAATTGAAAGATAAGAGAGATTTCTATTTTATTGCGAGAGGAATTGATTTTGCAATTGCCTCTGAAGGGGCTCTAAAATTAAAGGAAACAAGTTATATTCACGCTGAAGGAATGCCTGCTGGAGAATTAAAACACGGAACCTTGTCTCTGATAGAAGACGGAACTCCTGTTGTTGTTATCTGTCCGAAAGATTACACTTATGAAGAAACATTAAATAATGCTCAGGAAACAAAAGTGAGGGGGGCTTTCCTTATTGGAGTATCCGATGAAGAAAATGAACTTTTTGATTCCTGGCTGAGAATTCCAAAAGTAGAGGAAATTTTCTATCCTTTGCTAACTGTTATTCCTCTGCAATTGCTTGCCTATTATATAAGTGTTGCAAGAGGAAATAATCCTGATAAGCCAAGAAATCTGGCAAAATCTGTTACAGTAAAATAAATTATATCTATTTATTTAATGAGAGTGAATTATATTATTTTAATAATTTTGATAATTTTCTTTTTAACTCCAATCTACGCTTTAAATGTTGCAACAATTTCTTTTTCTAAAAATGTTGATGAAATTTTACCTATTTTTACAGCAGATAAAGTGAAAGTATTAACAACTTCTTTCTCAGCAGAAAAAAATGAAATTAGAGAGGTTCCAGTTTATATAACAAATGCTGTTAATTTATCAAAAGCAGTTGTACTTGTCAAGTATGATAATTCTGTAATTAGGCCTGAAAATATTTCAAGTTTAGATTTTAATATAAGTTATACAATAGAAGATTGCGTAAAGATAACTCTTGATTTAAATAAAAGTTTTACAGGGGATTTATTGTTAGCAAAGATTGCTTTCAGAGCAATAGGTAATGAAGGAGATAGCACTTCTTTAATTATTAAAGTTGACAAATTTTTAGATAACAACTCTAATGAAATTCCATACTTAATTATAGATGGCATATTTAACATAAAGATTAAAGATAAAGGGGAATTTAGAAATGGAAATAGCAAACTCGGAGATACTTTAACTGAATTTCTAAATGTAGAAAACAAATCAAAATTCGCATCTGAAAATAATTTGGTATTTAGGGACAACAAAATAAAAGTGATAATAGAAACAAATAATACAACAGAGATTAGGTCTGTAAATATAGATGAATTGTTAAACTTAACAAAAAATGAGACAATAAAGAATATAAGAGTTTACACAAAAACTTCAAATAAAGAATTAATTATGATTGGTTTTGTTTTGGTAATTATAATTGCTGTGTTTATATTAAAATTTTTAAAATGAAAAAAGGATTTTCGTTCTCTTTGATTCTTGTCTTAATAACGATAATTATATTTTCAATATTAATTTTGCAAAGAGAAACAATTTCCTTTGAGAGGGAGAAACTTTCCATGAAACAACAGATTAAAGAAATGGATTACTCTTATAACAGCATTGAAAGGAGTTTGCACATCCTTGCAGATGTAACAACGAAGAGAGCAATAGTTTCCTCACTAAATTATATAATAGAGAATGGAACTTTTTTTAAGGATAACAAAACAGAAGAAAATTTAAAAGAGTTAGTTTGGAATGGGACCCTGAACGGAGAAAAAATATCATTTATGGAAAACAATACTTTGAGCAAAAGAATAAGAGATTTGGAATATTTTTATTCATTAGAGCCCAGGAAATATAATGTAAGTATTAATATAAATCCTGAGAATATATCTATAACTCTGGATGATGCTTTCCATCTCCTATTTAACACAACAGTTGAAGTAAATGTTTCAAAAAAGGGAGTTGCAAGTTTATCAAGAAAATTAAAAATTTTAGAAAGAATTTCAATTTGTGATTTTGAAGACCCTTTTTATTTGATAAATATAACAGAAGGAAAAGGGTCAAGAGAGATAAAAAAGAGCAAATATATTTCAAACTTTACTAAGTTAATTTTGAGCGGTTCTGGAGATGGATGGTGCTATGGAGAAATAACAAATAATCTAAATTCTGATGAACCAGAGAGAAAAATCTTCTTTAACAAAACAATAAATTCAAATGTAGATAATTTCTGCGGAGTTATATTTGAAAATAATTTAACAAAAATTAATACAACATATTTAAAAGTTTCTTCTGTATCTAATTTAACAAGTTATATAGGAAGCACACTTTTGCTATCCGGAGAAAAAGGAAAAGTATGGAACATTTCTAATTTCATTAAACATGTAGAAAATTCATGGTATGCAAACTCTACCGAAGGACCAAGTTTTTTTGATAAACTTGAAGGAAAGAATTATTGTTCCTATTGCAATGGAAAAGATTTTGGTCTGGAAACTTTCGTTAATAAAAATGATCTTTTATGGCTTGGAATAGAGATTGGAGAAGATTATTCAAATATTGATTACTTATATTCTAACAAAACTTTCGGAACAGATATTGGTCTGAATGAAAGTTCTACTGGAGTTCCTGCATTCAAATATTTCAGAATTGACACTAATTCATTTGAACATTATTTTGAATAAATTATTTAAAAAACAAAACTAAAAAATTAAAAATAAAATCAGTTGTGTATTGTTGCTGTGTCTGTGTGTGTGAGGCCACTAAGAACATCTGTATATGAAATACTTACTGATATGTCTCCAGTTGTATCTATATTTGTAATATTGAATTTCTGATTAGCCTTTATTGTTGTTGAAGATACAGTACAATTTGTACCTGTGTCAGGAGTGCAAGTCACATCAACTGATTGTATATCTCTAGCACCGTTTTTCAATACAAGGATTCCATTAGAATAATCCACAAAAGCAAAGCTGCTGAAACAAGGCGAGCAAGCCACTGTTGAACTGCTTGGACTAAAAACACCCATTGAATATAATGCTGCTACTGCTATCACCACTATTGCTATCGCTATTCCGTAAGTCATTAGATATTCTAAGGAAACCTGTCCTTTTACTGTTTTTACCATAATATAAATATTTAATATTTATATAAAGTTATTTTATTTCAAGAATTTTTATTCCTTCTCTTGTGATCTCAAAAGGATGAATTAGAGTTGAATGATTGACCTGCCTCATCTTCCTAATTGTAAGGGTTCTTTTAAATTCTTCAGCAATCGGAACAAACTCAAGTTTTACTATTCCATCAACAAGGAATTCTATTATTCCTAAAGTTGATAAACCTTCACCAGATTCTGGAATTGTGCCAACAAGAAAAGATGTGACACCCAACTCCTTTAAAGAATTTATTAAGTAAGCAATTGCAATTCTACCAAGATACTTATCTTTGACAAATAATTCAAGTATTGAAACAGAATCAACAACAACTCTTTTTGCATTGATTTTATTAACTAATTCCGAAATCTGATCTACTAAATCATAAATATATATTTTTAAAATTTTTGGTTCTTCTATTCCTGATGTCTGACTTGGAAATTCTGGTTTAATAACAAGAATTTTTAATAAGTTTTGATCTTCCAATTCTTTTAAATCAAAACCAAAAACTGTTTTGGATTCTTCTCTAATACTCTTGGCAGTTTCTTCTGTTAAAACATAAATTCCGGGTTCTCCATTCTTTGCTCCATAATAAATAAAAGAGATGCAGAAACTTGATTTTCCTGTTCCTGTTTTTCCTGTTATTAAGGTTGTTGAATTTGGAATTAAGCCCCCCTCTATTAATTCATCAAATCCTGAAATGTATGTTCTTACTCTATTCATAATTTAAAATAATTATTATTATATAGGATGGATAAATTAAGAGAAGGTTTTATGTTAGGGGCTGTTTTTGCAATTCTTTTTATAATATTCATTTTAAGTATTTGCCCTTTCTTATTGTCTTATACTTCAATACCAGGAAATGCGATAGTATTATACTCTGTAATTATAACAATTATAACTGCATTTTCTGTGCAGATATTGATAGCAATGGTTTATATTTTTAGCATTTCAAAAAACAAAATGAGTCCAGAAGAAATTAAAAAAGAATTGGATATAAAACTAAAATCAATAGAATGGTCAAGAAATGAGATAAAAAGAAGATATTATAACAGAGAGATTAGTAAAGAAACATTTAATAAATTACTTCAAAAATATGAAGAAGAAGAGATAGAGATAAGAAGAGAAATAGAAAAGTTAAAAAATAAAATTACTTCCCCAAGACAATTCCTTTTCCTTTTACAATAGTATAAGGATGTATTTCCTGGGTGTGATTTGTCCATCTCATTTTTCTTATTGTTAAACCCCTTTCGTACTTTCCACCCATTCCAAGGAATTGCAATAAAATAACACCGTCACAGACAAATTCTTCAACTCCGGCTTTGCTAAGACCTTTGCTGTTTTCTAAAATCTCTGAAGTCAAAAGGCAAGTAATATTTCTTTTTTTTAGAGAAGAAATTAATCTGTAAAGATATTTTCTTGTGGAATAATCATCTCTGTAGTAGAGAGCTGCTAAACTAATAGAATCTATTACAACCCTTTTTATTTTTTCTTTGTCTATTCTGTTTGATAACAAGGGTTCCCATTCCTCTTCCAGTTCATCAGGACCAAGAACCACAATATCTATTTTTAGTTTATCCAAATCCCATCCAAAAATTTTAAAACCTCCTTTTATGCTGTCCACATTTTCTTCTGTTGAAATGTACAAAACTTTCTCTTTGTTTTCTGCACCTTTTTTCAAGAATTGCATTGAAAGAATTGTTTTTCCTGCTCCGGCATTGCCACTAACCAAAGTTACAGAATTTTCCAATAAGCCACCTTCAATTAATTTATCCAAACCAGGAATTCCTGTGCTGATTCTTTTTGTTTCTACCATAATATAAAAAGTGTAAATATTATAAAAGAGGTGATGAAAAAATAGGAACTGTGGAGTTAAGAATTGGAAATGAAAAGATTATGCTGCCTTATTCAACATTACAAAAAGAAAAAATTTAGTTTTTATTCATGCAACTGTCATTAAGAAAAATCATCTACGCTACTTGCTCAAAAAATAATTCTCTTTTTATTAAGTGATGGTGATTATTACAGTGTTATAATTTTAATTCTTCCTCTAAAGCTGGTTAATTTGTAAATTATTACAGTGTTATAATTTATTTTTTACAATATTTCACTGCTTCTTCTACAATTCCTCTCACTACTTCATCCTTTTCTTCTTCTGTGTACATCAATTCGCTAAGAGGACTCTCATTTATTTGTTCTATTAGTTTTTGTTCTATTTTCGAAATATCTTGGTATTGATCTAAAAATTGTTTAATCTCTTTTTCAACAAGTTCTCTTCCATAGCTTCTTAAGAGTTCTTTATTATTCATTAAAATTAAATAAAATAAAATTTTTTTAACTCTATAGGCTAAAGGAAAGAGAATCAATAAGTATTTTTACTAATTTTCTGTTGCGAAGTTAGAACAAGTGATGAGATAGTTGAAGAGACCATTGAAATTCGTATCCTTTAGGTTTGAATAGTTCATATTTAATTCAAATGAATTATAGAATTTATTATGCAAAGAATATTTCTTTGGCTTTTTTTATTTTTATTTATCGGTTGCGTTTTTGCAAGTCCTCAAGAGAAAATTTTGTTGGTTGAGGATGCCCATTGTGATTATAATAATTCTGTTCTTGCCCCTTATTACACCAAAACTTTAGAAACTCTTGGTTTGGATTATGATACCTATGAAGTTGTTGAACAAAAAGATAATGGACCAAATTATGATTATATGAAAAACTATGATATAGTTATCTGGTTTACTGGAAATGATTATGGTGATCTTTTTCCAACTTTAACTTCTACAGATCAAGATGAACTTGAAAAATTTCTTGATAACGGAGGAAAATTATTCATAACAGGTCAGGATATCGGCTTAGAGATTGGAGGTACTGATTTCTACAAAGATTATTTGCATGCTTATTTTTGCAAAAATAAGATAGATGATTATTCTCTTGAAGGAACTCCAGGCGAACCAATAGGAGATAGTTTATTAATAAATATAGATGGCGGAGCTGGAAATCAAAAATATCCTTCGCTGATTTCTTATGCCAAATATGACTTATTAACAACCCTTTTATATCCAAAGAACAATTCATTCTACTACGGGTTGGTTACAGATAAAATATATAAATATGGAAAAAAGTGTTATTGTGGGGATACAGAGATAAGTAAATTTTTGTATTGTACAGGCCTTAATGATTATCAAGGAGAATATTGTGTTGTTGCTGATGATGGTACTGTGCGGCATTCTAAAACTCAATTTAAATTACCAGGAGCAATAAAACACGATTCTGGAGGCCCAAACGGTTACAAAGTTGTTTACTTTGCTTTCGGCTTTGAAGGAATTAATACTTCTGAAGACAGAGTAAAAGTGATGAATAGAACAATCAATTATCTTGCAGGTCCAAAAACAGAAGGTACAAAAGTTTATGTGAGGAATTTGGATAACACAGGTTGGGAAGATTTAAATATTACTTGCGACCCAGGTAATAGTGTTTCCAAAGGAGGATATTGTCTTAGAGAGAAATATCCAATAGTAAATGCAACCTGTATAAACAATCAACTTTTTGGAAATATTACAGGAGCTGAATTTAATTTAACTAATTCAACAGGTTCCACAATATTCACAAATAATTTATCTGCCACAGACGGAAATTTTAATTCAAGTGTGGAAATTGTTAATGGAACTATTAATGTAAGCAGTTTATCAGGTACTTACACAATCAATGTCCACTGCAAAGATTCAGACAATTACTGGGGGAAGTTTGATAATTATAGTTTTGAGGTTGATACTATAGCTCCCCTATTTTCTTCATCTAACCAAATTGTTGTGGAGCATTATACAAATAATGAAAAACCAAACATAGAAGTTAATTATTATTCAGGACAAAAACCAGACTACATGCAATTTTCGTGTAATAATCAAAACTGGACAGATTGGATTCTCTATCAGCAAACCTATTCTAATTTTAATATTACTGATTCTACTTATGGCTGTAATTCAACAGACGGAAATAGGACAATTTATGTAAGAATCAGAGATAGAGCAGGAAATTTAGGATTAAATCCTAATACAGGAAAAAATTATACTTCTGATTGGATAATCCTCGATAGAATCCACCCAAAAATAAACTTAATTTCTCCTTCTCAAGATTCCTGGCTTAACACAACCAACCTAACTTTTATCTTTAATTTCACAGATTTACTTTCACCAAATGCAAATTGCTCTCTTTATATTGATGAAATTTTAAATCAAACAAACTCCTCAGTTTCAAACAACACAAACACAAATTTTTCTGTTTTTGATTTATCAGATGGTCCTCATACATGGAATATAACCTGCAAGGATTTGGCTGGAAATTTAAATTCAAGCAAAGGAAGTTTTTCAATTGATATAAGCCCTCCAAAGATTACAATAGAAAATCCGAAACAAGGAGTAACATATTCGGGTATTATAAATTTACTAACTACGATTTCGGATTCTGGAATAGGTACAGATAAAGCATGGTATAAGATTGTAAATTCCTCAAATACAAGTCAAGTTTTTGATCAAGAGAATTTAACAGCTCCAGACTTTGATACAACTTGGAATTCCAGCAAGGCAACAAATTCAACAGGAAATTTTACTTTTATTGTTTATGCAAATGATTCTCTTGGAAACTTAAATTCAAAAAATGTTAGTTTTAAAATTGACAATAACAAGCCATCAGCCACAATTGTTTTTCCTAATGAGATTTATCTAAATTGCAATTTCAATTTGAGTTTGAAAGCTGAAAGACCAAGTGGAAACATAACAAACGCAAGTTATTGGATTTATAAAAATCTCGGAGAGATAGTTGCAAATAACACAACGCAGCCAAATTCATCAAGTTTTGAATTTAAAGATTTCATCAACATCTCGGATTGGCAGGACGGTAATTACACAGTAATATTTAATGTTACAGATGGAACAAATAATGCCTCTGCTTCTTCCTGGTTTTTTATAGATAAAACACTCCCAAACTTAACAAACTGGAATTTAAACATAGAAACAGATATTAATTATAATGATAGAAGAATCTATAAAGGTGAAGAAATAACTTTCTCAATTAATGCCTCTGACCAGAGAGGAGTAAATCTAATCTCTGTTTTTATTTCTGGACCAACAAACTATACAAGAAATTTAACATTATCTTCCGGAAATTCAACAAAAGGTATTTGGAGAACTTCAATAACTCCAACAACACTCGGAAATTATATCTTCTTTAACTTGAGCGCAGAAGATTCTTTGGGCAATAAAAAACTTTTAAATGAAACAGAAATAAATTTGAGTTTCAAAGTTGTTGAACCATCTATTAAAGTAAATCTTGGAGAAAATAATGAAATTGATGCGGGACAAGAATCCAGTTTTAATTTAACATTCAATTTTAATAAAACAGTTTCTAATCAGAATTTAACTCTGTATGTTCCAGATTATTATACAAATCTTACAAATTGGAATTGCACAAACTGCACAATTGACAATTTAAATTTAACAACAGATGAAAATATAACAACAATAAAATTAACAACAATTGTACATGCTGGAACTCCAGACCAGGATTTAAATTCAACCTGGAATTTAGAATTTCAAGGAGAAAATTATTCAGAGACAACAAAAATAAAAACACCTTTTTTGAATCTGTCTGTTTTCTGCAACGGGAATTCAAGTTGCATTGTAAATCAAAGCCAGAATTTTAATTTAACTGTTCTAGTAGAGAATATAAAAAACATAAATCACAGCGGAACTGCGAGAGATGTTTATTTAAACTTTTCCTGCCAGAAATTTTCAAATTCAAGTTATTTTGGGAATTTAACTTCAGGAAGCAATACTACAAAGAACTGGACAGAAGTTTTTGATGAACCTGGAATTTACACTTGTATTTTTAATTTAACAGATTCAACAGGAAAATACACTAAAATTTTGGAAAAAGGTATTGAAGTTAAGGATACAGAAAAACCAGAATTTTTGGGAAGGTCATGGACATCAGATTTGGATAGTTTCTCTAGTACAACCAATTCAATAAGTAAAAAATTCAACCAAAATGAAACAATAGAATATTTTGTCAAAGCAAAAGACAATGTTGGAATAAGCAATATTATAATTGAAATTTATAACGGAAGTTATCTAAATAGAAGTTTGAACAGAGAAATTCAATATCAGGAATTTGATATCTGGAAGTTTACAAATAAAACTGATGAACTTGGAAAATATAATATAACAAAAATTTATCTAAATGATACCTCTGGAAACTTAAAGATAGTGAATTTAACAGACTTCTTTGAAATTATTGAATTAAATTTAACTTCTTCTCTTTCTAATTCAACAATAGAGATAAACAAAACACAAATTTTCTCTGCAAATATAACCGGAAATGCTTCCGCAATTTCTAAAGTTGAAGCAAAGATAACAAAACCTTCTAAGGAAGTTGACAATGTTACACTCTCAAAACAAAATTCATTATATAAAGGAAATTATACACCAATAGAATCAGGGAATTACTCTGTGAACTTAACAGTGATTTTGGAATCAGGAATAAATAAAACAGATTACTTGAATTTTACAGTTCCTTACGGAAACATTTCTATAAGTGCTGAAAATAAAATTCTTATAGTGAACACAACATATGATCTACCAATATTTGTTATTCCAGAGAAAGGAGATTTATTAAATATTTCTGTGAAAATTAATATAACTAATGAAACAATTATTAACTGCGAAAATGAAAGCAAAAATATCGGAAATATTTCTTGGAAAAATGATTATCAAGGCAAAATTGTCTATTTCTCACTAAATTCTACCCAAATTGGAAACACTACAATAAATATAACTGCTTTTTCCCCAAATCTAAATAAATCGGAAAGCAAAATTATAAATGTTACAGTAATTGGAAATGACACTTCTCCTCCAATTATACATAACTTTACTATAAGTTACAATATTATAAACTTGAATGAAATAAACAAATTTTTAATAAATACAACTGATAATACAGCAATAAAAAATGTTTCAGTTGAAATCACATGGCCAAGTAACAATTATACTAATAATTTATCAGCAAATTTAAAATCAAATAATTTGTATGAGTTAGATTTTAATAAAACAAATGAGACAGGGACTTACAAATTCAAAATTTATTCTTGCGATGTTATAGATAACTGTAATAATACAACAACAGGAGAATTTAATGTAACAAACGAATATTATGTTTTTCCTTCTATTTCCGGAAGCAACAAAGGCACTCTTGTTGAATTTAATATTACTGTAAAAAATATAAGAGGAGAAGAAGTAAAAGATTTTAATTTAACACTTATAATATACAATACTAAAGAAAATATAACTGTTGTAAATAATACACAAACAAATTATGCAACTTACAGGATAAAATATGATGACCCTCCACCTTCAGTTTATCTTGGTGATCCTAAGTATGCAGATTATACAACTTACATATATGTGAAAAAAAACAAAAATTCTGGAAGTTCAATAAAGAGTTTCACTGTAAGTGAAGACCTGCCAACAACAATTTTATATCCTGATACAAGTTATTATCCTCCAAATTCTCCAGTAAATCTGAGCGTATCTGTAAAGGATTCTGATGGAAATATTGTTAGTACCGCAAGTGTAACAGCACATTGCCCAGATTGTTCAAAAGAGTACGCGAGATTGGAATATAATTCCTCAACAAAAACTTATGTTGGAAATAATATTTTTGTATCTCCAGAGAAAGATTTTGATATATTTATTTATTCATCTTCATATTTCGGAGGAAATAAAGGATATTACTCAAAAAAATATCTTACATCAAAACCAGTTACAGATGGAACCAGTAGTGGAGGAGGAGGTAATGGTGGTGGAGGTAATTTAGGACAAACAATGCCAACTTGTAATTGTACAGAATGGAGTCTGAATGTTCCAGCAGATTGCGGTTCTCATAACTGTTCATCAAATGAATTATATCAGAAAAGAATATGTGAGCCAAGAGGTTGTGATATAGAAGAAAGATGCATTCCATTTCCTGCTTGCAAGAAATTGGAAGCAAAAGATTTTGAGTTTGAAATTAGTGAGAGTTCTATAAAAATAGAGAGAGGTTATAATAAAACAATTTTGTTAAAGTTCAGAAGTCTTTCAAAAAGAAAAATTACCCTAACTTTAAAAATTAATAAGAGTTGTTGTTCTCTATATACTCTGCCAAAAACCATTGATTTAGATCCAGATGAACTTAGTGAAGTTCCTTTACTAATAGATACTTCATTATCCAGAAAGCCAGGGAACTATCTAATAACTTTTTTAGTTTGTGGAGAAAATTTAACAAAGAAAAGGATTCTAAATGTACAAATAGAAGAAAATAAAGATATTGATAAATTAAGGGATAATAAAAAGAGATTGGAAGAATTAAAAAGAGAAATCAAAAAATATGGGGAATATGTGGATGTCAGCAATTTGTTTAGATTAGTAGACAAAGCAGATAAATTTTTAAATGAAGCCAACCTCTCAATTGCAAGAGATGATTTGCAAACTTTAAAAAGAAATTTGGAAGAAGCAGACTTGACAATGAAAGAAATAGAAAACAAACTCTTATCTTTAAAAATAAAAAAGTTCCTCCTTGAAAACAAGTGGAATTTTATGTTAATAGCGCTTATTATTTTGCTGATTACATATTTTATAACTCAAATTATTTACCCATATTTTAAACTTAGCAAGGAACTAAAGAGTTTAAAGGAGAAGGAGCAGGAACTTACAAATTCCAGAAAAGAAACAGAAAAAAAATATTTTTTAAGGAAAATTGATGAAAAAACATTCAGAGATATTTTAGTAAGAACTCAGCAAAAGATTTTTGAAATAAGAGGAGAGATAAAAAGAAAGAAAGAAAATAAAGAAAAAATTTTAAAAGAAAAATTAGCCCCAATTGCTTTGTTAATTTGGATTAAATCTTTGCTTGTCTTTTTCCCAAAATATTTAAAAAGTTTGGCAACAAAATCAAAAAACAAAATTATAAAAATAAGGAAGAGTAAAGAAAAACAAGAAGATATGTTATCTTTTGCTCAGAAATTAAAGGAAGAAGTTATCAAGTTAAGGACCATTAAAATAAAGCAGGTTATGAGCAATCCAGAATTTATTAATAGAAAGATAGAAATTAAAGGAGAACTTTCCTTTATTAAAGAATTATCTAGGGATGAATTTCTTTACAGAATAGAAGATGAAACAGGGGAACTCTATATTTTTAGCAATAGAAAACTTAAAGAAGGGATTCAAGTTATAGAAGGTGTTGTTAAAAAATCTGCGATTGGACAAATGTATATAGAAATTAAAGATTAATTTAGGGATTCACATCACTTCATCTTCATCTACTCTTTTATAAGTGTGCAATTCCTCTGGTTTAAACCATAATTTAATTTCTCTCTCAGCATTTTTTTTATTGTCAGAAGCATGAATTAAATTGAAATAAGTTCTTCCTTTTTCATCAGCATGTTTTACACCCATATGTCCAAAGTCTCCTCTTATTGTTCCTGGGGGAGCGATATCCCCACTAGTTGGCCCAACAATTTTTCTTACAACAGAAATAGAATCTGCTCCTTCAATCACCATTGCAATCACAGGCCCACTTGTTAAATATTCTTTTAATCTTCCAAAAAAAGACTTATCTTTATGCTCAAAATAATGCTCTGATGCAAATTTTTCATCAACCCAAATCATTTTCATTCCAACAATTTTCAAACCTCTTTGTTCTAATCTTTTTATAATCTCTCCAATTAAACCCCTTCTCACACCATCTGGCTTTATTGCAACAAATGTTCTTTCTATCGCCATAATATAAATCTGTTAAATTAATATTCTGCTCTTGGAGAAACTAAAATATCCAATGGTTTAGATATTCTATAAATATATTCTGCACTTGCAATTATTTTCTTTGTCACGGTTAATCTATCTTCTGTAAGCTCATTTTTTATTGAATCGGAAGGGTCGAAACTGAAATAATATTTAAAAGGTTTTTGCCCTCTCACAACAATATCTTTTATGTTAGTTACAGAACTTCCACTGCAACTTTCTCCACCAAATTCTTCAGAACAAGATTTAACATTCATATCACTAAAATTGATAGTTAATTTCCCTGGCGCAATTTTGTCAATTTCCCCACTTCCTTTATTTAAAACTTCCAAGTAGATTTGATATTTTCCTTCTTCTAAAGAAGTTTTTGTACTTTCATCCTCTATAATAACTGGCTGTTTGATTTTTGAAATATCCAAATATAATTCAACAGGGCCATCAGAAGGAACATTTATAATATCAACAGGTATCTTTCCACCCGATTGTAAATATTCTATATAAGTATTTTTATTTATGTAAGTTATAGTTGCAAGTCTTGTTGAAGTATATTCATATTTTACAGAAACTTCCAAATGACCTGGCAAAGCCATTGTTCCTGAATTATCTGGAGAAGTTACTTTAAAACTAAATGTTTTTTCCTGTCCTGGGTTTATTTTCTCATTGGTTTTATTACAATCTACACATTTAAAAATTCCAGGATTAATTCCAACATAAGTTAATGTAATCGGTTTATCTACATCTCTATTTTCCAAAGTAACGAAAATATCTATCTTTCTATTTGGTCCTACCCTTCCATCTCTCACCAAAGGAATATCTATATTTTTAATCACAATTACATCAGGAATTTCAACTGTTTTCTCCTCAACTGTACACAGACCTATTGCTTTACAGTATTTTCCTCCAACAGGAATAAAATCTGGCATTGTGCAACCAGAAACAAAAACCAAAGAAACCAAGAGTATACCAAAAAATAACCTTTTCATAATTTAAATCAATATTTATTATATGTATAATTTTTTCCAGAGATATTTCATTGACCCGATCATAAATTTGTCTGGTTATAATTGGATAAACTCTTTTGTTTATGCTCTTGTTTTAATTGCTGCAATTTTTCTAATTTATAAACTTCTAAAATTCCTAAAAATTGAAGTAAATTTGAGATTTGCATTATCTTTATCACCTTATATTTTTCTTGGCTCTATCTTAAGAGTTTTGAGAGATGCGAATTTTCTTACTTCTCCAGTTTTTGTTTCTCCTCTAATTTATATTCTAATTTTTCTAATTGCTCTTCCACTGCTGCTCTTCTCTCTATTCCTAGAAAAAATAACAAAGATTCCCTTCCAAAATTATTTTTTCTCTTTTGGTTTTATTTTATCTGGAATTTTCTTCACACAAATACAATTTGTTAATTTCATTGCGGCAGCGCAGATTTTATCTTTGGATTTGTTAATTTTTGTTTTAATTTTTTCTCTTGGAAATTTAACCAAATTAACAAGAAGTTTATGGAACAAATTTGCAATTTTTTCGCAGTTGTTTGATGCAAGTTCAACTTTTGTTTCAGTTCAATTTTGGGGCTATTCAGAGCAACATGTTTTACCAAATCTTATTTTTGATTTTTTTGGAAACTGGAGTTTTTTTCTTGTAAAATTAATTGTTGTTTTATTTCTGCTTTATTTTGTTGATTCTGGCATAAAAAATGAAAATTTCAAAAACTGGATAAAATTAGTTGTTATTATTTTAGGACTTGCCCTTGGAACAAGGGATTTGTTAAGAATTTGGAGTTTTGTTTAGAATTATTAATTATAATTGTAAGTAAGATTCCAGTTGTAAAGAACAGGGGTTTCTGCTTCTATTGTTGTGTTAAAATTTGCTCTTAATTTAATGGCTGGATAAGTTGATGCATTCACTCCAGCTGCTGCTAAGTTTGTGCCACTAGCAACATCAGATAAAATAACATTGTTGGCAAAATCAAGAACATCAACAGTTAGAGAAGTTCCAGCAGGCTCTGATTTTGTAAATGATAAAATACCCCAAGAAGTAACACTTCCTGGATTTATGTTTGCTATAATGTTTCCACTTGATAATGAAGTATAAATTCTAGTATATATATCACCCTCGCAACAGCACCAGTTACAATTCCTATAAGTATCAATGGTCCAGTTAATTCCGTTATTACTATAAACTCTTTTAAAACATACCGTTTTAGTAATAAACCCACAACTACAATCAAAAAAATCATGACAAGGACTTGATGCCAAAATAATACGACAGTTATCATTAATCCCAGGCTCATAGTGAAAAGAAATTGTGTAAGCTGGTACTTTATCCCAACCAAAACTACAGCAGCTATCATGAGGGATGACACCATCATAATCTACTTTTGCTGTGTCACCCTCTATAAAATTATAACTAAAATCAATATAATTCCATCCTTCTTTTAAATCAGAACCATTAATCCATGCACTTTTCAAAATAGTATTTCCAGGAGAAGTAGCATTACGAAAAACACTACAATATTTATCTGTGTTCACACTCCGAAGCTCAACTACCAATCTACCAGTGCAGTCAAAAGAAGGATTTGATGACAACTTCTTTATAAATACCCCAATTTTAGATATATTTTCAAATTCTGCGCCAAATATTTCACCAACATATCCCTTAAAAGAAGCAGAATATAAATATTCCCAAGTCCCATCACTTCCACAACTTCTAACCAATTTACCTAATGTATTAAGAATCACTGCCCCATCTCCATAACTACCTCCAGAAACGGCTTCCACATCCTTTAAATTATCTGTATTAAACTCAGCTTCGGTAGTTTGAGACCAAACTCCTTCGCATGGAAGACAATCAACCCCTCCGCAATCTATTCCGCTTTCATTACAATTTTGTATATTATCATTACAATGATCATCAAACCATATTCCACTTACACAGGAACCATCCCCAATATTGCACCAGTCATCATTAATACCATCACCACAACAACTGTTATTGATAGGGTCCCAGTAATAACCAGCATTTAAACAACAGTTAACATCTGTATCATTTGTACAGAAATCTGGACAGCAATTAAAAGTATCATTTACACAAGCACAATCCGATGGACAGTTTGTTGAATTTTCACCAAGTCCTGGTTCACAATCACAATTATTATTGCAGATTGGAGAAATATACTGACTTTTGCCAAGTTTGACTTTAAGATTTTTTCCGGCAAGTTCCAAATAAGTAATATTTATATCTCCATTAGAAGATAGATTATAATCAAAAAAATAACCTGCTCCAATTAAATTATTTTTTGCTAGACTTAAAAAATCTTCAACATCAGCGTTTAAGTTGTTCACATTTTTAGAATTTTCAAGAGTTTTATTTAATTGTTCTATAACATTGAAAAAAATCAAATCTTCATCATTTTTTAGAATAGAAGTGTAATCAATTCTTGAATAACTCTCAAAAATATTAAATAAAGTTAGAAGAGAGAAAGAGAATAAAACTGCCGCAACAATATACCATTGACCTTTCATTTTCGTTTTTTTAGTTTATTAAGAACATAAATTATTAAACAAGAAAGGAGATACCAATAAATAACAGAAAGAAAAATCCAAACAGGATCAGAAAATACGTTTGTTGGTCTTATTACCCAGAAATATGGCCAAGTTATTGGATTATAGCAAGGGCAACACATTAAAATACAAATATCTACCCAAGGAGGACAACAAGAACAACATCCCTTCAAAGATAAAAATGAAAAAATTAAGATAAGTGCAAATATAATTCCTTTTCTAAAATCAAACTTTAAAAACTCTAAAATTTTTTCTTTATCCATAATATCTATAACTTATAAATTTGAACATGCGCAATCCCATCTATAAATTTCACATTTTCTTTATTTATCAATTTCAATTCTGCTGCCAAATTAACAATTTTGTTTCCAATCAAATTTATTATTTTTGCCTCCTTTAAAAGAGAAATGATTTCTTCCTCTTTAGCAAATCTTTCAAAATAAAAACTTTTCTTTATTTCAAAATCAATCTCTCCAAATTTCAGTTTTCTTCCGAGAATTTCTCTGTCACAGGCAGCAAGCAATTTATCTCTTTCAAAATATTTGCAAGCAAACATTTTTATTCTTTAATGTATTTCTTAAACCAACCTAACCACCTGTTATAAATTTCCTCTGAATCTAAGGACCCAAATTCCCTTCTAACTTCCTCTGAGAAAAGATGAAACATTGAATTTGCAAGAACAACAGTCTTAGCTTCAAGGATATCAAATTTTTTTGTTTTATTCGCAATTTTTACAATTGTGTCTAATATATTTGCCCTTAAATTAATATTGCTCCATATAGCATCCCAATCTCCTTTCCACTCTCTAACATTTTTTGCAATAGAATTTATTATTTCACTCTCACCAGCGAGCAATGTTGAACTTGGCTCTAATTCATCTTTTTTAGCGTTATATTCTAATAAATTTACAAATCCTTTTTCCTCTGCAGGATCACTTTTCCAGTGTTTTCTTATTTCTGTAAATTCAACAGTTCTCCTATATGAATGCAAACCATCAGCACTTTTTAAAGTGTTATTTATTATTACCAAATCTGTTGCTTTAAAACTTGTTGGAGGAACACCCAAATCATTTACAACCCTATCAAATAAACCATAAGCGCTTTCTCCATGTATAGTGCCCGCGACAACATTTGCCATTGCTCCTATTCTCATAGCCTCATAAAGAGCCAAAGCCTCCTTACTTCTAACTTCTCCAATTATTAAACAAGAATCTCCTAATCTGAGAGATACTCTCAAAGCTTCTTCTGCGGGAAGTTCTGTTTCAACCATTGTTATTACAGATCTTGATTTTAATCTCGTTACATTAAATCCGAGTTCTCTGAATTTTGTAATAGGTAATTCTAACGTATTATGAGCTAAGATATTTTCACACACAAAATTCTCATTCCCAGGAACAGAAAAATCATAAACATATCTCTCTGATTTTACTTTCTTTACACTAACAACTCTATCCCAAAAAATATCTGAATAGGCTAATTGTTTTAGAAAAGTATATAACTTATTTTTATTATGTAATTTAAGGATTAATTTTTTCAAATGTTCTCTGCCAATATTATTTCCCCTCTTTATATAATCGTTTTTATTAAAATCTTTACATACCTGGGCAATTTCTTTTTTTAGTTCTAAGGATAAGGGTATTATATCTGTACAGTCATGTGTAGATATTTTGGAGCATAGCTTATTGAGTTTTTTTATTTTCTTTTCTGTAAGTATTCCAATTTTCTCTTTAAAATTTTTCAGGGATTTTAAGCTGGAAATATTTGCATTAAATGTTCCGTCTTTTCTTCTATTATTGCTTTTCCTGAGAATTATATCATAATCTAAGAGCAAAGTCTGCAAATCATATAGTAATTTTTCTGAAGATAGAGAGATTATAATCTCTTTTTTGCCCACACACCCATCTCCAGAGAATATTCCTTTCAAAACAAAAGATATTTGCTCTTTTGATAAATTATATATCCATTTTGGAATCTCTTTAGTATAAGCATTTCCAGTTAAGTTTAATATATCTTGCATGACTATTTTAAGTATATTTGATGAGATCATCAGAGTAAACTTATCAGAATGCTTTCTAACCCTAAGATTAAGCTTTTTTGCCACTCTTCTTACAACTCTTCTCAATTCTTTTTCAACTACTGAAATTAGAACACCCCTCTTATCATAGCACCCATCTGCTATCCACAGTCCAATAAAGGTTAAAAAATCTTCATCTAGAGATATTCTTGTTGGAATGGGTTTTCCTCCACTTTTTGGTTTGATTTTAACATTTTTTAAATCAAAACTTTTTTTGTTTAATTTTAGAAAAACATTCACAGGCAAAATACATTTTCTCTTCCAATAAGAACATAACTTTTCGGAGTAACCCAACTTCTTTGATACTTTCTTTATCTCTATCCACCGTTCTTTTATTAACTCTTGAATCTCTTTGCCTTTTAGGTAGAAATTTCTTAATTTTTTCAGATGTCTCAACAGATTTATTGAGTCTTTTCTTCTGTTGTTTATCCTGAATATTCTTGGAACTGCAATAAAATCACCTTCTTTTAAATCTTTAACCCTAATTTCTTCCAAAATTCTTTTGCTACCTATAGAAAAAAGGGAGTGGTCACCAGTAACTTTTATCTTCCGACCAGTTGATGTTAAAATTTCATAAATATCTTTATTTGTCTTGTGTCTGATAAAAGAACTCACTTTTTTAAATTCTATTTTACCTTCTTTATTAATTGAACAAACCTCTATTTTATCGGTTATATCTGTTGCTCTGACAATATTTCTTCCATTCTCTATTCTTGGTTTATAATTCTTGATTAATCCATCTATTAATACACCAACCCTTGTTTTTTCTATTTTTCCATTTCTTTTAATTAAAATTCTAGAATCTCCTGAAACACTATCCTCAACCGAAATAATTCTTTTATTTTTCATTATTTGGGAAATTATAGACCCTAATAAACTTGTTTTTCCAGAACTCCTCGTTCCTCCAATTAACATAGACCTTCCACCATCAATTATAAACCAAAGAAGACCTCCGGCTAAAGGGTTAAACATTTTCTGTGAAATAAAAAGAGGAAAAGTCCAAGGTCTCTCTCTATGCCTTCTTAAAGCAAAACCAAGACCTTCAGGGGATAAAGTTTGCATTATTGCGCAAACCCTTGCTCTTCCCCCTGGAACAGAAATTTCAGCATCTAAAACAGGATTTGCTTCATCCAATGGTCTTCCAGAACTCAATCTCAATCTTGTTGCCAATAATTCTGCATCTTCTTTTGTTTGTGTTATATTTGTCTGACATTCTCCATATTTTCCATGATAAAGATAAATTGGAGAGGAACCGGGTGGAGAATTAACATAAACATCCTGAACATTATCATCAGACAAAATTAATTCCAAAATTCCAATTCCTGCCGTATATCTAACAAGAATCTCTGCAATTGTTTTCAATCTATCCTCAGAAATGTTGAATGAACTTGACATATCTCTCAGCATGTCCAAACCAATATTATAAAAACTTTTTCTTACTTCTTCAGAAGCAAATTCTTCTCTTTCTAATGGTCTGTGTCTTGCCATGTATCTCTTTGCTCTATCAAGCAATTCATATTCTCTGTCATCCAAACCAAATTCTATTGGAATAATATGGTACAGCAATCTAACTTCATTAGGTAGTTTATAGATTTCTACTTTTGCATCCCTAATTGAATAGCTGTCAATAAGTTCAGCTTTTTCTGGTGGAGTACTTTGATACTTTGTATAAGTAAAATTTGGTCTGACAGAAGGAATAAAAAACTGCCTGTAAACAGACCTGTCTCCAACTTTATATCCTGGCAAAAACTCTTGACTTTTTTTTATTAATGTTGTTCCTTCCAACAACTCTTTCATTGGAATAAGCGAATTGTTTAGATAATGATTATAGCATTCTTTGCAAATTCCTTTTGTTCTTTCACTTAATACTTTTGTATGTCTTATCCTTCTTATTAATAAAACATAGGCTCCAATTGGATCACTTCTTAGTTTTGGTAAAATTATATTTTGCAGGAAATCCATTCTTTCTGGTACACACCTATCACACTTTTCTGTGACCAAATTTTTAGTTGAAAACAATTTTAAATCTCTTGTAATTTTTTCAATAACTTTTGCTATTTCAAGCAACATCTGCGTCTGCTTAAAATCATACTCATATTCCCTTTCCCTTGCTAAAATAATTGCTCTTGCATCTTTAACAGCAATCAAATTATTTATAGTTTCGCTCATGCATTCTGGAAAATCCTCTATTGATGCTCCGTAAATACAGTTAAGACAATCTATTTTCAGAATCCCATCTTTATAAGTATATTTTCCTGCCATAAATTATTATGTTTAAAATTGGATATCTTAATTCTTTTTAATAATATCCTCAAAAGCTTTAACAACCCTGTCAATTTCTTTTTTTGTTAGTTGATAAGTTGAGACCTTGAAGTTTTTTGTTAAACCCGGCTTTATTCCTCCTATTCCCCTCTTTTTTAGTTCATGATATAAGAAATAACCTCTTTTTTTGTGTTTCTTTGAAATTTCGTATATTGGTTTTGCTTCAAAAAACATCAAATCATGATTGTGCGGTTTTTCTCCCAATTGCTTCAAACCAAGTTTCTCCATTTCCCTTGAGAAATATCTTGCCTTTTCAACCTCTTCATCCCAATGTTTAATTCTTTCTTTAACAACCGGAAAGGAGGCGATCAAAGTTATTATTGAGGGTCCTCTGGAAGAACAACCAAGCATCTCTACTTCTTTATTAGGAAAATACTTGCTTTTTCTTAAAATTATTTTTTCCCATTCTTTGTTGAAACCGAGAATGCCAATTGGACCAGATGCAGCCATTGATTTGTGGCCCGAACCAATCAAAAAATCAACTCCTAACTGGTTTAATTTAATCTCAAGTCTTCCAATAGAATAAGCGCAATTTAAAAGAAGAGGAACGCCTTTATTTTTACAGATTTTTGACAATTTTTTAACATCAGGAAAATTTCCATAGTTTCCATCCGGATAAGTCAGCAAAATCAAAATCGGTTTGTTCAAATCTATTTTTTCCTCAAATTTTTCAACATCTATTTTGTATTCAGGATATCCTGAACTTTCAACAATATCAATATCTAATCCAGCCCTTTCTGCGGCAATATAACTTGAATAATGAGCATTTCCGTCTGCGAGAACAATCTTGCTTTTGTTTTTTTCTGTCTTTAAAGAGTTCATAACAACAAAAATTGCTTCTCTTGCCCCATTTGTTGTTCTTGCCAAATCGCAACCCAAAAATTCTGGCAGTTCCTCATGAACAAATTTTTTTATATTTGGTTTCAAAATCAAATCCAATCTTCCGGGACAGAAATCGCATATAGAATAACCATCAGCAAATTCAATCAAAGCATCTCTTGCCTCTTTTGTCAAAATTCCTCCTCTCTGGATAGGATTTAGATTAATTTCAAATTTTTCTCTTTTTAGTTGCATAATATATTATTCTTTTCTGTTAAGAAGAGGATAAAAGTTTTGGTGCGAAGAAAAGATTTAAGTTAAAAGAGATAAAGAAATAAATACTTAAAAGTTTAATAATGTTATGGAAAAAATAGTAAGTGAGTTGAAATCCTTTGGAAACACCATAATAGTCCCTGAAAGTACTAAAATTCTAATTAGAGTCTCTACTTTTGAAAAATTTAGAAAAAGTAGGGTAAGTGAATTGATTGGTTTGTTAAAGGATTATAGAGGTAAATACAAAGAATAAGATTTTCAAATTTGAAGTGAAAGTCCAAATATTGTAAGAGTTTTTGGAGGGTCTGGAATGCTGGTTTTGAGTTTGCAGATAAAAAATAAGGAAAGTTCATATTTTAAAATTATACCAAAACCCATATTTTTGTTAAAAATACAAATGTATATAATTAAAAAGATATAGTTTTATGAAAAGCGAAAAAGAAATCGAAGAAAAAGTAATTGATTGTCTGAAAAAAAGAAAATATGAGAATATTAGACAACGAGTTAAAATTAGGGGTAAAGTTGCGGATATAATCGCTTTGAAAAATAATGAAATAACAGTAGTTGAAGTAAAAGGGGAGAAAGGAGATATTTTAGGAGGGATTGGACAAGCAATCCACTATAGCAGATGTTGTAATTATTCTTATCTTGCAATCCCTAAAGAAAAAGCAGATAAAGAAATAGAGATTGCTTGCAAAAATGTTGGAATCGGTTTACTGGCAGTTAACAAAAATGTAAAAGAAGTGTTAAAGCCTAAACGAAGGAAATCACTAGAATCTGTTAAATCAAAGATTTTAAAATTGAAAGCAAAAAACATAATTAGAAAAAAACCAAGAAAGAGTTTATTAGAAAATCTTTTTACATCAAGAGTAAGGATTAACATTTTAGAACTATTAATTTTTAACTCTGATAAAGAATTTCATTTAAGAGAGCTTGCAAGAAAAATAGATTCCAATCCAACATATGTTAAAAAAGAATTGCAAAATCTCAAAGAGATAAATCTTGTATTAGAATCAAAAAAAGGAAATCTGAGTTTATTCAAAATAAACAGAAATTCATTAATATTTCCCGAGCTTAAAAACATATTCATAAAAACAGAATACTTTTTGGAGTTAATAAAAAAATCTTTAAAGAAATTGAAGATTGATTTTGCTTTTATTTTTGGTTCTTTCGCAAAAGGAAAAGAAAGTAAGGAAAGTGATATTGATTTGTTTGTTGTTGGGGATGTTAAGGAAGACGAGTTATTAAAGATCATTCAAAAAATTGAAATGCAAAGCAGGAGAGAAATCAATTACATTTTATGGAAAAAATCTTTGTTTATGAAGAGGGCAAAAAAACACCACTTGCTTAATGAAATCGCTAAAAATCCAGTGATAATGCTCGTTGGGGATGAAGATGAACTCAGAAAGCTCATCGGATGAGATGTGGGAAAAAATAGAGATTAACAAGGAACTTGTAAAGAAATCTTTGTCATTAGCCAAAAGAGACCTGAAAACTGCGAAAAATGTTTTTGGAAGTAAAGATTATGACTGGTGTTTATCCATCGCTTATAATGCGATGTTGCAGGCTGGCAGGGCTTTAATGTTTTCAAAAGGATACAGGCCAAAAGGAAAATACAAACATGTTGCAATTGTAGAATTTGTGAGGTCCAGATTTGGAAGAGAATTTTCAGACATAATGTTGTTTTAACAAAACAAGAAAGAAAAGGCACATGGCAGTTTATGAGCAGGTTAATATTGTTAGTGAGGAAGAAGCAAAAAATGCAATAAACTGGGCAGAAAGATTTGTTAAGAGGGTTGAAGAGATATTGTTTAGAGTATGATTTTTATTGCCGATTTTGGTTGTACCCTGGGGCATAACAGCAGCATTAGACCTTGCAAACTATTATCAAAGTAAAAAGAAGACTTACAAAAATTTGTAGTTTCTAATTGGTTGTGTCTTTGGTTTGGATAAGAGTTTGGAGCAATTATGGAATGGTTCTTGAAAGTAAATTAGTGTTAAGAGTCATGTTCAATAACATATAAATATATTTGTTCACTAATAAATATTATGGACATTAAACTAACGAGAAAACAGCTAAACGAAGTCTGGTTTTTAAGGAAGGATAAAAAGATAGCCTACAGAGCAGAGATAATCCTTTTAGCCTCCGAAGGTTATAAACCAAAAGACATAGCTGAGATAGTGGAGCTTAGCAAACCTAATGTTATAAAATGGATAAAAAGATTTAAGGAAGAGGGAATAGAAG
>Ga0190316_1000036_pt1 | contig 33291 bp, 31 predicted proteins | sample 48701112_MG_FD_161663 | JGI IMG/M metagenome (GOLD analysis project Ga0190316, IMG submission 161663) | Hydrothermal vent sediment bacterial communities from Southern Trench, Guaymas Basin, Mexico - 4870-11-1-2_MG | ecosystem: Environmental > Aquatic > Marine > Hydrothermal vents > Sediment ... | reverse complement strand
AGTTCCACACAACTAAAAACGGAGCATGCAACCTTTGTGGCTTCGTAATGCCGTATTCTGCAATTCCCCTTATCACATTTGCCAGTCCTCTCTGCACTGAGCGGTCTTTGAAGTATTCTATCATCTCCCGCTCATCAATATCCAGCTTTCTTGCCCCATATTTCAACGCTGTTCCGAGCAGAAATGAGTGAAATTGACATCTCACGCATGTATTTCGCTCCGTTCCTGCGTAAATTGCTATCGCTTTCTCTAAAGTATCTCCTTTTGAGATGTATTTCAGCACATATCTCGTCAGCGGATTATCTAATATCCTGCGCAAAGATGCGATAACATCCGTAATCTCACTCTTCCTCCTCTCCTCTTCTAAATGCTCCTGCTCCTTCTCTTTTTCCCTTTCTCTAACGCCTTCTCTTCCTTTTTCTCCTTCTTCCTTTCCCTCTCCCTCTTCTCTTTCCCCTCTTTCTCCACTTCTCTCCATTTCTCGCTCTCCTCCCTTTGCTTCTCACTCCATCTTATATTTGAAAAATTAAATATATTAAAAAGTAAATATGAGGAGGAGGTGGTGGCGTTGCAGGCGGAAGAGGCGGTAAAGATGTGGAAAATTTTCAGGGCGTTAGGGAATGAAACTCGCCTGAAGATTGTTCGTGTGCTGCTGAATGGAGAGAAGAGTGTTTGCGAAATCGCATCTCATATCGGAAGACCGCAGCCAACTGTCTCGCTTCAACTGAAAAAACTTGCGGAAATCGGCATAGTGAGATGCAAGAGAGAGGGAAAAAAGGTCATTTATAGAATTGCAGAGAGGGATATTTTTGAGAATGTTATCAAAATATTTTCAAAATTATGCGAGGATACTACTGCATGAACGCTGCGTGCATCTTCGCTCTCTGGGCATTCTTACCCTCCTACTCTCCTACCCTCTCTGCTTTCACGGCTCTCCTACGAGGATGACCTTGCGGAACTTGACGCTGCTTCTCCTCGCTCCGCTCTCGCTCTCTCTGCGAGGAACGCCTCAATTTCATCCACGCTCGCATCCTCACGCAGAGATGCGTTGAACACCTCGTTAATCACATTCACAGCATTCCTGCCATGCATCTGCACGAGTTTTCGCAGTGCGAAAGGCTCAATTTCAAGCAGAACCTCTTTTAAACGTGTGAAATCTGACGAGGAAACAGGAGCAGCACCACGCTCAAAAGCACGCTTCAGCAGACCGTAATCTTGAACGAGGAATATGCCCGCTTCCGCATCGCTCAGCACTCCGATGTTTTGTGCATGCTCAAACGAAGGCGGTATTTTGAAGCGCTCCCGCTCAAGCTCCTCGTCGTAAGCCTCTCGGTAGAGCTCCGCAATCGTCTTTCCCTCCACAGCGGTGGGTCGCTCAAAGAGGAACCACTCCAAGAAGCGGTTGATTGCTTCTTCGCACTCGCTTTTCGTTGCGAACACGACTTCCCAAGAGCCGAAGAATGAGACGAATGCGTTGTGTGCCTCTTCTCGCTCCCTTCGCAGTTCTTCCACCGCTGCAGAGCCTGCGGAGCTGCCGCCCACCTCGCTGCCCTTGAAAGAGGACACCACGCTCTTTATTTCATCGCTGAACTCTGGCGAATGCATGCGCAATGCGCCGCCACTCAAGAAAAATTCGCCCCAGGGGTAAATGCTTCCTGCGAATGTTTGACCTGCGCTGACCTCCGCATCCATGTCCGCCATCAGTTCGTATTCTTCTTCGGTGAGCAAGTTACGCACCCGCATGCTGAAACGGGCAGGCTCGTATGAAAGAACCTCAAACACACCGCTGACTGGCGAGCCGAGGGCTTCTAACTTCTTCTTCAGTGCCTCATCAAGCCCTTTCTCCTCCGCATACAAGAGAGCGGGTGTTTTGCCGTCAGGAAGGCGCCTGCTGAACAGGAACCAGTTCATAAAATCCAACGCATCCTCTTCGCTCAGCTCTTCAAGCCCTTCATTACGCATGAATTCCGCCTTCGCCCGCTCAATCTCCCCGCTTAAGCGTTTCGTGGCGAACTCCCTCACTTCGTTTATTAGCCATACTGCACGCTGGTATTCCCTTGCCTTCTGAGCATACTCACCTCGCAATTCTTTCATGCGGGAGACCCTGCTCACGCTCTTCTCCAACTCAGCAAGAAGATACTCCTCCTCTCCTCCGCCTACGCCTCCAACGCATTCTACTTCACTACCTCCGACACTGCCAATACCGCCACCAACGCCAGCAACGCCGCCAACGCCAGTGCGTTCAGCGTGAAGGAGCGAGATACTACGCTCAAATGCGTTCAAAGCCTCCTCGTATCTCTCCCTCCGCTCAAGGAACCATCCGTAGTTCGCCCACACGACCGCATCCTCACGCACACTCAAGAAGCGCTTGTATTCCGCCTCCGCATCTGCGAAGCGACCTTCTCGCTCATATTTCGTCACAAGCATGAAATGCGAGCAGACCTCGTCAGGAATCTCCGAAAGAACTGCCTTCAAAAGCCTCTCTGCACGCTCCGCATCCCGCTCCACAAGACGCTCCTTCAGCCATTCAGGGACTTCTGGCGATGAAAAGAAATCCACAACGCTCTCAACAAGAGCAGCGGAGCGAACATCCTCAGCGACGAATGCCTCACAAACGCTCTCGTGGTCAACTAAAAGCAAAATGTCCAGCGTGTTTATTTTCCTTATTCCTGCTCTCTCTACTTCCGTCGCAGTCGCAATTGCGAGCTCGTCAGACGCTAAACCCTCTTCCTCGCCGAGCATCCTCAAATTGTTGCGCTCAAGAAATCTTTCAAATCGCCTGCGTGCCTCGTCAGCATCCCTACGACTTGAAACGCCCGCTTCAGCATCCCTGAACGCCCGCAGCATTTCAACGAAAAGAAGCCACGCCTCCGCTTCCTCCTCAGAAACGCCGAGAAACTCCTTCACCAAATCTTGCTCCATTCTCCTTTCCTCCTCGCCACTCAATTGACCGCCGAAGCATAAAAATAAGAGGGGGCAAGGTCAAATCCTGAAGGTCAAGTCTTGAATGTCAAGTTTCTGTTGAGGTCAAGTCCCGACCTTCAAAGGATGCGAAATGCGTTTCAGCGTTGCGATTGCGGAGAGCGCTGCCAAGTGGCTTGTCTTCGGGTTCGTTGGCGAAGGGACATTCTCAACTCTCACGCAGAGCGAGCCGAAGGCGCCACGCACCTCAATCTCATGCGTGTTCTCTCGCACACGAGGGTCAGCGATGACACGCACTTTCGTCTTGCGAGCGCCTATGCCTGCGATGCTGAGCGCTGCTGCGACATTCACATTCTCGGGGAAAATCCTGCATGCGTCTGCGGCGACACCCTCAAAAAGAACGAGTGGCTTCCCCTCCTTCTGAACGGCTGCGAGGTCTATGCCCTTCTCCTTCACAAAGCGGTTGCCTGCGAAGCCCGCAGGAGGTTTTCTTGTCGTGAGACGCACCTCGTAAATCTCGCTCACCGCAGCAGACTTCAATCCATCCAGACCTGCAATCGCACCTGAAGGAATGTAAACATCGCAGCGATGCTCACGGGCAATCTTCTCTATTCGCTCAAGCATCCCCTCCTCTGCCAAAGCACCCACACTCAAAATCATCACATCCTTCCCCGCTTCTAACGCAGGAATCACGAACTCCTTCACTGCAGACTGCGATGCACATTCAATTACAAGGTCAACTTCGTGTAAAATTTCATCAAAGCGAACATCTTTAGCGGTGCTTCCGCACATTTTTATCGCAGGCGGATGCTTCAATTGCTCGCATAGATTTTCTATTTTCTCCTTATGCTTGTCAATAAGGAAAGAAAGACGCATGTTCAGACCGAGAGTGCGACCCTCAAACGAATCCGTGTCTATCGCCTTGCATATTTCGGAGCCGATTGCCCCGCACCCAATCACGCCGACCCTGAAAAGCATCATTTTTTAATTATGAGAGCGAAAAAAGAAGTTTTTGATGCTTTTGAGCGAAATAGAGCATTTCCTCGCAGAGGACATCGGATACGAGGACTACGAGCTCTTCGTTCCGCCGAAGGAATGCACCGCAGAAATAATTGCCAAAGAAGCGGGCATACTCGCAGGCTTGGAAGAAGCATCTCAAATATTCGCATACCTGGGCGTTCAAACAGCGACGAAATTCAAAGACGGGGATGCGTTCGCAGCTGAAGATGTTGTGATGCGAGTTCAAGGCAAGGCACATAAAATTTTGAAGGGCGAGAGGCTCGTTCTGAACTTCCTCAGCAGAATGAGCGGGATTGCGACGCTCACTCGCACATTCCTAAACGAGGCAAGGAAGGGAAATCCAAGCGTGAGAATCGCAGGCACTCGCAAAACAACACCGGGATTCAGAAAATACGAGAAGAAGGCGATTATTATCGGCGGTGGAGACCCTCATCGCTTCGGTTTGTTTGAAGCAGTCATCATTAAGGACAATCACATAAAAATAATGGGGCTTGAAAATGCGATAAAAGAGGTGAAAGAGCGGGCGAGCTTCTCAAAAAAGATAGAAGTTGAGGTTGAATCTGTTGAAGATGCGATTAAAGCTGCTGAAATCGGTGTTGATATTATCATGCTTGACAATATGAGTGTTGAGGATGTGCGTCGCTGCGTCCAAACGCTTGAAGAGCGTGGGCTGCGAGATAAAGTCATATTGGAGGCTTCAGGCGGTATTGACTTGAGTAATGTGCGTGATTACGCAGCGACAGGCGTGGATGTCATCTCTTCTTCAACGCTCACTCTCAACGCTAAATCACTCGGTTTCTCACTTGAAATCGTGGAATGAAGTAATAAAAGAAGTAAATAAGGGAAGTGATGCATAAATTTTATACTCAACTCTAACAGAGCGCTCCTCTTTGGGCATGGTCACGGATACCCCCACGGCATATACCTGCGGCCTCGTCCAAAAATCATCAATTCAACTTAACCCACACACCGACCATAATTCATTCAAGGGGTTTTCTCGGCGCTGTAAAAAATTAAAGGAGGGAAAGATTTAACAGAAGAAGCAAAAGAGTAAATGGGGAGAAATATAATGGCGGGTCTGCGCAAGAGAGCCACAGCTGTTGTAATAAAGAATGGCAAAGTTTTATTGGTTAGAGATAAAGGTAAGCGAAATTTTTCATTACCTGGTGGTGGAATACATAGGGATGAGCCTACATTAAGCGCTGCTATACGGGAACTATATGAGGAAACGGGGCTACGAGCGACAAAAGCTATTCGTTTGCGAGATTGTGATTATAAAGGCTCAAAGAATGAACATAAAGTTTGCTTAATTGAAGCGAATGGTAAAGTCAGACTGAAGCATGAGATTGACAGATTTGTGTGGTGGGATATGAAGCAAACTCTCCCTGTTTATCCTCATGTGCGATATATACTGAGTAAAGTCAAAGAAAAAATAAAGTCAAAGAAAATTTGAAGTATGATTAAAACTCATGGTCTGAAATCAAAGAAGAACAGAAAACCACTTTTTCTTGCTCTCTTCCTTCACAAGTTCGGCTGCATTGACATTCACGAACTCACCCCATTTCTCTTCCTCCCTCTCTCCTCTCCGCTCTTGCATTTACTTTTGCTCTCACCTTTTGAGATTTTTATTATAATGAACCTTACATAACAATAAATACACTCAAGCCGCATGTGATTTATGTCTAAATCAGCATTGTAATGCCTGTTTCATCCTGTTTTATGCGTTATTCTACTTACTTTTACATAGACTTTAAACATCTCTCTTCGCATTTGCAACCTTCATTTTTCTTCTCTTCAACCTCCACACAGCTCTAACCGAATATGCTTTCAATATTCACATGTTTCAGTAGGAGTTCTCGCATCCTTTTTATTTTTGCTTCGCTGTGCAGTCTCGCCTTACCGAATACTTTATTCAAGCGTTCAACGACGGTTAGCGTGTCGTCAGGAGCGAGAATAAGCGGCTTACCTCGCTGAACGGCAGCACCCTTTATGATTGTCGGCGGTTCAAGTCCGCCTGTAAGCACAAGACATTTAATTGCAGGAATCTCAAGTGCGAGTGCTTGCAGGTCAGAGCGGTCCCCTCCCGTAATTACGGCGGCGTTCCTACTCCTCCTGAAGTATGTGATTGCGGATTGCGGCGTCATCGCACCGACGAGCAATTCCTCCACGAGTATTTCCTCATCTGAAGGACGACCTATTAACCTTCCGCCGACCGCTTCGCAAATCTCACCCACACTCAGCGCTGCGAGCGCATCATCCTGCGGAATCGCACCAACAACCTCTACGCCTCGCTCTTCCAAGAACGATGAAACGAAGTCCATGTATGCCATTTTATATCTCGGCACTTGATTGAAAATCACTTTGAACGATGAAGATGAATGCTCCTTTGCATATAAAATGTCGTCTAAAACGAAGTTCTTGTATTTCGCAATCATTAAAATCTCAGCGTTCAGCATCTCAGAAATATTGAAATCGCACAATTCAACGCTCTTACCAACCCTGTAGTTCGCAACTCCCTCCACTAACACGACATCTTTTCCCGCTGAAACACGCTTAAACGCCTCCTGAACCTTCTTTTTGAGGGCATTCAACGCATCTGCTTCACGAAACAAAAGTAGAAACTCCTCATAAGGTCTGTCAAGCAGCACAGGACAGATTTCAGCAGGCGATTCCTCTAAATTCAAAATCTTCGCAATCCTGAATGCGTCCTCGTCCACCGCCTCCTCCGCCTCCGCTCTCGCCTCTTCCGCCTCTTTCACTGCTTCCGACGCTCCCGACGCTCCCGACGCTTCCCCTGCTTCCTCCGCTTCCGCTGCTTTTTCACCGCCTCCTTCTATTCCTTCCTCGCTCTCTCCTTCTTTACCGAAGCATCCGGCTCGTTTTTCCAATTTCACAGATTCCACGCCGAATGGCTTGAAATATCCCACATTTAAGCCTCTTTCCTTCAAAATCAGACCTAAAGCGGCGATTATTCCTGTCTTACCCGAATATTCTTCCACCGAAGACACTAAAATCGTTCTCATTTTCCCTCACTCCTACTTATTTCCGCTCATTTCATCACATTTTTCGCATCTTCTTACAGTCTCACAACCATTCTGAAGTCAAGGGCGACGCACCCACGCTCAAATACTTTAAGCGGATTAATATCTATTTCTGTTATTTCGGGGAAATCCGTGCAGAGCTGCGAGATTCGCATCAAAACTTCCGCAATCGCTTCAATGTCAGAAGGCTCTTCGCCACGAGCACCCTTTAAAATAGAGAAACTTTTCGTTTCTGCGAGCATTTCAAACGCATCCTCAACAGAAATGGGAGCGATTCTGAACGAAACATCCTTGAAAACCTCAACGAATATGCCACCAAGCCCGAACATCACGACAGGTCCGAAGTGCATGTCCCGCTTCATGCCCACGATTACTTCACGACCTCCGCTGAACATCTTTTGAACAAGCACTCCTCCTATTTTCGTGGTGTATTTCTCCGCTCTTGAGATGATTTCGTGGAATGCTTTCTCAACCTCTTCTTCGCTGCGCAGATTCAACTTCACGCAGCCGACATCGCTCTTATGCACGATTTCAGGCGAAAGAATTTTCATCGCAACAGGGAAGCCGATGCTTCTCGCCGTTTCTACTGCTTCAGCACTTGTCCTCGCAACGCCACTTGGAGCGACTGGAATGCCGTATGCCTCAAGCAATGGAAAGCCCTCAACGCCGACGACGCCCTCAAAACGAATTTCTCTCAAATGCTCAATAAATCTTCGCACCACCTCACGATTAACGGAAAATCGCCTGAATTCCTTTCGCTTCTTCTTGCGAAAGCGACACTTTGCCACAGAAATCGCACGAACCGCACGAAAAGGGTCAAAAAAGTTCGGAATTCCCGCATGACGCAAACGAGCGACCGCATCTTTGACGCTCTCTCCGCCGATGAAGCATGCGACCTTGCACGCAGAATTCTTTAGCAGAACATCCGACGCCTTCTCAAAATCCATAGGCGCAGTAGGCGTTAAAATAACGAGAACTGCATCCACATTTTCATCAGAAGCGACGATTTCAAGTGCCCTCTCAAGCCTTAATGCGTCTGCATCCCCTAAAATATCCACAGGATTGTATATATTTGCTTCTTCAGGTAGCGCATCTCGCAGCTTTTTCAGCGTCTCTCGGCTGAAATTCGCAAGTGAAAGGTTGAATGTCTCAACGGCGTCGGCAGCAAGCACACCGGGTCCTCCTGAATTCGTGACGATGGCGATGTTCCGAATCAAACGACCTCGCAGGAGTGAGAGCGTGCTTGCGTAGTCAAATAGTTCTTCAAGCGAATCTGCGGTTGCGACGCCACACTGACGCATCGCAGCGTTGAAAACTTCCGTGCTACCTGCGAGTGCGCCTGTGTGCGAGGATGCAGCTCTTGCTCCTGCGCTCGTCTTTCCGCTCTTAAGCACAACGACAGGCTTCTCAATGCTTTCGGCAATGCGCATGAACCTTCTGCCGTCCTCAACGCTCTCCAAGTATAGTGCGACGACATCTGTCTCCGCATCTGAGGCGAGGAATTCAAGGAAATCGCTCTCGTCAAGCACCGCTTTGTTTCCGAGAGAGACGACCTTGCTGAAACCGATATGCTGTTGAACCGCCCAGTCAAGCACCGCAAGAATCAGCGCACCTGACTGGCTCAGCAAAGCGATGTTCCCCGCAGGAGGCATGCGCTTGCTGAATGTTGCGTTTAAGCGTGCATGCGTTGAAATTACGCCCAAGCAGTTCGGACCAACGAGGTTTATGCCATTTCGGCGGCAAATTCTCACGAGTTCAGCCTCAAGAGCGGCGCCTTCCTTTCCAGCCTCTTTGAAGCCTGCGGAAATCACAACGACATTTTGAATGTTAAGCGATGCACACTCCTCCAAAACGCCCAAAACCGCATGTGCAGGAACCGCAACAACAGTGAGGTCAACATCAGCAGGAATCTCTCGCAGCGAATGAAAGCATCTCACGCCCAAAACCCGCTCATACTTCGGGTTCACAGCATAAACTTCGCCCTCAAACCGCAGAAGATTTCGCAAGAGCGTGTTGCCAACCTTGCCCTCCTTGGGCGTCGCCCCAACGACCGCAACTGACCTCGGATTGAAAAGTCGCTCAAGTTCACGCATCTTCTCTTCAGACTTCTAAATGCTCCGCCCCCTGCTTAATGCTTTCGCTGTTTGAAGCCATAATTTACCATCCTCAAGCGAGAAGCTGCCGCCTCCGGATGCTGTTCCTTCGCTCTCATCTCTTTTTGAAATCTTCCGCTTGAAACGAAAAGACTTTCAGGGTCACAGCACAGACGATTCATACCTGCCGAAAAACACTATCTTCCCGTTTTTTGTGTCGGCTCATGCATAAATTAGGCGAGCATCATTAGGAATTTCCAGAAGAAATAATGGTATTTAAAGATTTTGTAAGGATGGGGTTCCACTGGAAATCGGTGAAAGGGCTGATGAGAGCGTTCCTTTTGTCAAGAGGGCTTCTCTGAATGCTCTGTTCCAGTGGAAATTAGGGCTGTCTAAAATTTCAATGCTTTCGGCGTCGGAGAGGCTCTATTTTCGCTCGTTTTGATGAAAAGAGCGTTCTATGCTGAGATTTCTGTGAGGTTGAGGACACACATCCTTCCATTTCCTCTGGAACTCACGAGGTAAGGGTAGGGTGAGTGAGTGTGTGAGAGCGAGGGTGACAAGAAGAATGAAAAGAAAAATCAAACGGGTGACCTCCCCCCTGAGTGGCTTCCACCGGAAGCCTTAGAGAGGGGGTTGGGGAGTGTGCATGTAGCGCTCCCCTTCGGGCTGGGTCACAACAGCCCCTGACCGCAGGATATACCCACGGCCTCGTCATATATTTATAAACGCATAATATTTTTTTCTCACACACATATCACCTGCTGTATCCCATTGAAAAGGAGGGGATTAGCAGCAACATCTTCCTAAAAGTTTCAGAAGGGAATGGCGACTAAAGTGAGACTTCCTTACGGCTCAAGCGAAGTGGAGTTTGCAGTGGAAACAGGCGTCCATTCGGAAGCGGGAGTTGCAGTGGAAGTCAAGGAATTGGCGTCGGCTGCGAGAACTGGAGAGACTGCGAGAAAAGCGGAGAAAGAAAGGGAGAGGCGTTTGGAGATTTTGCGTGAGGCGTTGAAGCGACCTTTGAAAGCGAAGCGACTGCGTGAAATCTTGCGTGAGCGTTTTTCTGAGAGAAGGAAAACGGCTGAGACAGCGGAGACAGCATGGAATGCAGAGAAAGAAAGAGGAGAGAAAGGAGAGGGAGGAAGAGGAGGAGAAGAGGGGGCGGAGGCGGGAGGAGAAATAGTCATTGTTGTTGACGACCACACGAGGAGCGCCCCTACGGAGGAGATGCTTGACGCTCTTACGGCGGAAATAAGCGAAGCGGGTGGCGAAGAATACTTGAGAAGGGTGAAGGTGCTTGTCGCATGCGGGACGCACACTGCGCCGAGCAAAGAAGAGTTGCGAAGGATTCTCGGCAAGCACTACGGCAGATTTCCAGTGGAAGTGCATGACTGCGACGCAGATTCGCTTGTCTTCGTAGGAGAAACGAGCAGGGGGACGCCAGTATTCCTGAATGCAACATATGTGAATGCGAAAATGCGTGGAGGTGTCTGCGTCCTCACGGGAGACATTACGCTGCATTACTACGCAGGCTTCGGCGGAGGTCGTAAAAGCATTCTGCCGGGCATCGCAGGTAGGGAAACAATCCGAAGGAACCATGCCTTGCTCGTCCACGAGAATGCGAGAACAGCGAATCTTGACGGAAATCCTGTTCACGAGGACATGTGCGAGGCTGCTGCGATGCCCCTTGCAAAGCCTGATTTCGTGCTGAACGCCGTTTCTGACGCTTCTGGTAATTTAGTTGCGGCGTTCGCAGGCGAATGCGATGAAGTTTTCAAGCGAGGCGCAGCTGTCGCTCGTGAGCTATTTGTCAAGCGTATTCGTGAGAAATACGACATTTTGGTCGTGAGTGCGGGGGGCTTCCCCAAAGACAGAAATCTTTACCTCGCAACAAAAGCAATTGAACACTGCAAGCGTGCTGTCGCCGACGGTGGCTCGCTCATTCTCGTTGCTGAGTGCAGAGATGGCGTTGGAGATGCTGTTTTTGAGGATTGGATGAACAAATACAAAACAGCAGAGGCAGTTGAATCCGCAGTGAAAACGAATTTCGTGCTCGGCGGGCATAAGGCTTTCTACTTGCGTTCTACAATGCGTCGGATTCGCATATGCGTTGTATCTTCACTGGACGCTGAAATGCTCGAAAATTGGGGCATTCAACCTTACGAGAGTGTTCAGTCCGCTGTTGAGTGCGAGCTGAATCTAATGCTAAGGCATAAAGAGAAAATGGAAGAGGAGGAAGAAAGAGAGAAGAAAGAGAGAGAAGAGGGAGAAAAGAGCGTTAGAGAATCGGAAAAGGCGTGTGAGAGAAGAATAAAAATAGGAGTAATAAGGAATGGAATGGATGTATTTCTGGAGTGAATTTTCGGTGCTGAATTTCACCTGCTCCAGAGGAAGCAATTCTTATATAAAGATTACTCTTAAAGGAATTTCCAGTGGAAATCGGTAGGAGAAGTGAGGATGGAGCCCCATTTCAATAAAGGAGAAATATGCGATGTTTCTCCAGTGGAAATCGTGGTCGTCTGAAATATGCGAGCATATGACGCTGAACGAGTGTTCTCTCCGCTTATTTTATGGAAATAAGCGCTCTCCGCTGTTATTTCATTGGAGTTTAAGACACACACCCCCCCATTTCCACTGGAACTTTCAATGCAAAGGATGCTGTCTTATTAATAAAATCATGGAATTATTTTAATAATTCATTGGTCAACGAAGTCTATACTATTCCTCATCGGAATTGTTCTTTTCCTTTTGAGAAAGGATTGATAATTATCAATTAATTTTATCTCATTTTATATAATAACTCATTTATTTTATTTCCATGATAACCCAATTCACCACCCATTGAGAAGCTCTTTTTTATGCCTCTATGTCCTTTTCTTGGCGGATGTAACCTGAAAATCGGTTTTATCTTATACTTCATGAGCTCTTTCATCTTTATTTTCCCATCAATTAGAGCCTTCGCAAGCTCTTCAAATGATTTAAATGGTGTGTTTTCCCTCAAATACTCCTCTGTGAGCCTCTTTCCCCCTTCTAATCTCCCTCTTCGCTTAAGCAAGAGCGTCAGCATATCCTCTGAAATCTCTCCCCACGCAACATAGTCTTTCACCACTTTCAACATTCCCTTGTAATACTCATTTGCAGGCACTACTACACAGTGATTCAGCCTGTTCAACCTCAAAAGCCTCAAAGTATGCCTCACTTCAGGATGAACATTCACTCTACCTCTTAACCTGACAACCGCATACAGCATCTCCTTTTATTCCCTCCTCCCATTCTCTCCCTTTTTCTCCTTCCCTTCCTTTCCTCACATTCTTTTTCACCCTCTTTCTATTTTTTATCTTCGGATGAGAGCGATTTTCTTAAGAGCGTCGAAAGTTGCGAATGCGAAGTTGAAAGTAGTTCTTGTTTCTCCTTTTGTTCTTGTCCACACATCTTTAATGCCTGCGAACTCAAGCACTTTCTTCGGTGTCTCGCCTGCTACAAGTCCCACTCCTCTCGGTGCCGGCTTCAGCGTAATCCTCACGCTTCCTGACTTACCTACGACTTTGAACGGCACGGAGTGAGGTTCCGAGCAGTTGCATTCCCAAGAACCACATCCTCTCTCAACGAACGCAATATTCAATTTCGCATTCCTTATCGCTTTCAAAATTCCATTCCTGACGAGAGCGTCTTTTCCCAGACCCACTCCTACGAAACCGTCTTTATTACCTACGACCGCGCAAATCCTGAATTTCACCCTCCGACCTGAATCTGTCATTCGCTGCACAAGATTTATGTCAAGAACCTCCTCACTTAAGTCAGGAAGCAAAATATCCACAATTTGAGGCTCTTTTAACGGATACTTCGACTTCAACGCCTCCTCCATTGTTTTTATCTTACCTTCCTTCACAAGTCGACCTAAGGCAGTCTTAGGCGACCACTCCTCCCATTCTTCCCCTATTTCCACTTCCTCTACCTCCTCTTTTACATCTATCCCCTCCAATTCCACCGCTTCTTCTACACTTCTCTCCTCTAACTCCTCTGACATTTCCTCCACCGACGCTCTTTCTCCCCCTTCACATTCCCCTCCCTTTCCCTTGTTTCCTTGTCTTCCTTCTTATATAATTTATCTCCCTCACTCTTCTCTTCTGCTCTGCTCTTCCTTTTCTTCCGCTCACGCTTCTTCTATCCTTTCCTTCACTTCCTCAAACCGCTCCACAATTTCAACATGCATGAATTCTGCGATGTGCTCGCCTCTTATTCTTTCTTCCGCAGGGAATATTGAAGGGTCGTGTGGGACTTCCAAGCCAGCGTCAACTGCACCTTTCAAAGCGGCGTATATGCGGCAGCCCTGCGATGGCGTGTGCAGACCCATGTCTAAGATTGCGTGCTTGAAGCCTTTACGAAGCGCTCTCTTCCCAAGCAAGAGTCCTGTCAAGTATGCGGCGGGCGTGTTCTTCTTGCTGAATTCCCAGCCGAACTTCGCAAGCTCTGCGGAGTTCGCATCCGCAACCGTCTTGTCGCCCTCAGGAGCAGCGAGTATAAGTTGCGCCCTTATGTATCTATTGCTCTTCCTCACGACCATGCGAGGCTCACCGCTCAGCAAGAGACGCAATCGCTTCCTGTAATTTGTCTTTCCTTCACGCCTCCTCCTGAAAGGAACTCTGTAAGTCGGTCCTGATGCCATCACCGCTCACCTCTTTTCTCTCCTCCTGCCTCTGTTGTCTCTAGCGTCGCTAAATTGTTTGCTCTGATGTATTCTTCAAGATGTGCGACGCTTTTGAACATTCCGCCTTTCGCTCTGCGGTAGAGCAGACGATATGTGCGTCTGTCCAAGCGACCCCCGTCTCTCAGCTCACGGAGGCGACGCCTTAACGCCCTTATTCGCATAATCCATCGCCTCTTCCTCGGAAGCCTCGCATATTTCGTCCCTTTTCGTGAGCCATGCCCTCTTCTCCGACCGAGCTTCCGCTTCCTCGCCCTTTCTCTCGCCCTTCCTCTTGAGACGCCCTTCTTCTGCTTCCTTTTAATTATGCCTTCTTCAATGAGCTTTCGTATGTCTTCCCTCGTGATTGCTGAAGAGACTTCCTCCGCAGCCTCAGGGTCTATCCAAACCCTCTCCACTCCAACCTTCAAAATATCCGCCGCAAGCCTGCGCTGCTTCGTAAGGTTCGTCACCGCCACCACCCCCTCATTCTCTCTTTCATTTATATACCTTACTCCTACACCAAACGTCCCACACCTATACCTTCCGAGTTCCAGTGGAAATAGGGGGGTGTGTGTCCTCAACCTCAATGAAATAACGGCGTAGAAAGCCTCTTTCACAAAAATAAGCGAGCAGAGCGCACTTTCACGGTAACACGCTCGCATATTTCAGACGACCACAATTTCCACTGGAGAAACATCGCATATCTCTCCTTTCCTGAAATGGGGCGTTCTCCTTCCTCCTCTCAACAATTTCCACTGGAAATCCCCAGAAGAGTAATCTTTATATAAGAACCGCTTCCTCTGGAGCGAGCTGAAAAAACGCTGCTTGGAAGCAACGCAAAGCAGGCTGAATATGTAGAGATTTGCTTTCAGCTTGCAGCCTAAACAGCATCTCTTTTTCTTTCCTCTTCCTATTTTCTGCGGGTGGTGTGAGCATGCGGAGTGCTGCTCGTGAGGAGAAGCCTTGGAGGCGCTGGCGACACATCACGAAGCTTGACCCTGACAAGCCGATTTCAGCCTCGCAAGTGAAATTTATAGTGGAGAGCGGAACTGACGCAATAATGATTTCAGGCACGCAAAATATCACTGCGGAAAAGGTGAAAAAGCTCATTTCAATGCTCTCTGAATACGAAATACCGAAGATTTTGGAGCCTTCCCACCCGAATGTCATCACTTATGAAGGTGTTAATTATGTTTTTGTGCCTTCTGTGTTGAATGCTGATGTGAGATGGTTAAGAGATGTGCATATAGAGTGGATAAAAGGTGGGAGGATAATGTGGGAGCGGGTTGTTCCAGAGGCATATATTGTGCTTAATCCCGCATCTGCCGTCGCTTCGCTCACGCATGCGAAAACGGATTTGAGTGTTGAGGATGTCGTCGCTTACGGCATATATGCGGAGCGTTTCTTGGGATTTCCCATTGTTTATGTGGAATACAGCGGGGCATTCGGCGATGTGAATGTCGTTCGTAAATTAAAAGAGGCGTTGAAAGACGCAACACTCTTCTACGGCGGCGGCATAAACTCTGCGGAGCGTGCTTCGGAGATGCGGAAATATGCGGATGCAATCGTCGTCGGGAATGTCGTCTACGAGGACTTGCGGAAGTTCAAAGCGACAATCGTTTGACTGTGACCGCCTGCTTCCAGTGGAAAGTTGAGTTTCGGTTGAGTCGCCTTTCCTTAGCATTTCGCAAAGGAAAGCAGAGGACTCCTTTTGTCTTTCGTAGCCCGCCATCAAAGGGCCCAGTGGACTCTCTACCTCCGTTCACACCTTCTTAATTCCTTTCGTCATTTCGGTAGTTCGCACCACCCTTACTTTTCAATTTCCAGTGGAAATAGGGAGGTGCGGGTCTTCAACCCCTCCGCAGAAACGCCGTAAAATCGTCCTCTCACGAAAATAACGACGGAGAAAGCATATTCAGAGCACGATGCATACTCATTTCAGACGAACCCGATTTCGAGTAGAGATAAGCACGGAGAACACGCCATTCTTTAAAATGAACGCTCTCCTCACGCCTTTTGATGATTTCCACTGGAACCCCCATATGATTAACTTTAAATAGGTATCGTTTCCTCTGGAAACATTCAAAGTAATCTTTAGCCTATTTTTCTTCTGGAAATCGGAATTACACTGGATTAAGGGAAAAGTGAGTGAGCGTCGCAAAATCAGAACACGCTACCGACCTCCGCTTCTGGCAGTATTTTGAGCAAGTATCCGTCGTAAGATGACTTTCGTATCTCGCAGATTTCTCGCAGTTCCCTTTTTCCGACCTGCACACTCGGCAGTTCTTCCGCCTCTTCTTCGCCTATTCGCACCCTGAGACCGTCCAAATGAAGCACGATAGGCATCTCCTCTGCTGAACTCAGCGGAATCCTCGCCTCAATCATTTCTTTCACGAACATGGGCGGTGCTGCGAGCGGGTCTTCTTCAATCTCTATCCGCTTCTCGCCGAGAGCTTCACTCAAACGCTCAACTACCTCTCGAAGCTTCACTATTTCCGATTTCCTTCGCATTCTGTCTGTTCGCCTGCCTATGCCACCGACATAATTTGCGACGCCTTCAACCTCCGGCGGACCACCGACGATGATGTAAGGGATGTTCAGCGGCTCGCAAAGCTTCGCAGCCTTCTCACGAATGCATTCCGCAAAGTTTCCGAAGAAGAATACTGCTGCGTCGCATTCTTCAATCATTTCTCGCTCTTTCACCGTCATCTGCGAAATCCGCTTCCCCACGCCTCTTGCAAGACCGAGCATGTTCGTCACCGCTCCTTCCCTGCGAAGGAACTCCGCAATGTCGCAGACAGGATGAACGAGATGATGTTTTCCGAGTGAAGGCGAAACTACCATTATTTCAGTGCCAGCGAGCGGTAAATCTCGCAGCTTACCGCCAAGCCCTTTCACAAAATCACGAATCAGGCGCTCTTCCTCCGCTGGTAGTGCGAGATGCATAAGCACATCCGACTGCAGCGTCATCTCTTGAATGACGAAACCGCCGATGTCTTGCACTAATTCCTTCAATTCTTTGAATCGGTAAACGCCCCCCTCAAACATCATTATCTTATACATTTTACCTCACACACCACCACGCTCTTCTCTTTCCCTCCTCTTCCTCTTTACATCTCCCGCTTTCCCTGCCACTCTCGCCCTTCCTTTCTACGCTCTCACTACTCTCCTTTAGGCACGCCCCTCAATAAATATACATGAATCATGCATGCGTCATGAGAGCCACTCAGGCGGCCAGCTCTTCTCCATCCATCTCGGAATCATTCCGCTGTCTTTCGGACCGACGAGGACTCTCCACCCTGTTTTATCCTCTGTTTCGCCTGATATTCTCGCTGCGAGACCGGGAAGAACCATCGTCTTGTGCTTGACCTTCTCTTCAACACCGAAGCGCTCCAATGCATCCTTCACAGCATCCGCACTCAGCTGACCCCCTGCGACTGCAGATTCAACGCCCAAGCCTCCTGTGTCAACGACGAGCAAATAAGAGTCAATTTTGCTTGAAGATATGTCGCTTTCCACCGTGTAGTAGGTAAGAGCGAAGTTAGTAGTGACGAAAAGCGGTGAATTTTCGTTTGGAGAGCCAATTATTCGCAAACCCGGCTCAACACTCACAGGTTTTCTCGGATCAGTGTATATATTTTCAACGAGAGTCCGCTCAACAATCAGCGAATGTGGCTCCAATCCGTGCAAAATCATGATGTCCGCATACTTAATGATGAAAATGCATGCGATGACAGCCTCCCAGTATGAAGCCTCCACAGGGTCCTTGTGTGTGAGCCAAGCGACAAGCGGAACGCTCAAGAGCGGGTAAGCGACTTCTTTCTTTCCCTCTGAAATTGCTGCACGGCGCAGTTTAACGAACTTTGCGAATGTCTCTGCGAGTCCTTTGCCTGTTGGAAGCGTCCCGGGGTCAAGCACGAGGTCTCTGACGCCTTTATTTGCGAAAGTCACGGCGAGGCTTGCGAGCGTGTCCAAAGAAGGCGAGAATAATGCGACTGGCACGCCGTAGCGACGAGCAAGCTCAACAAACGACGACCAATTCCGCTCTGTTGCGGCGTAAATCAAAGGGCGACGCTCACTCACTTGCGAAAGACCTGCCTCAATCACTTTTTCTGAAAATGAGCAGAGAGCAAGCGGCAAATCCGTCTCTTCTGCGACAATCCTAACGCATTCCTCAAACTTCTTCGCATCATTTGAGACTGAACGAATGGCAACACCATCCAAACGCAAGAACTTACCAACATAAAACTTCCTCCAATTTGTTATAGTTTGCACCCTCTCCCTCAATTTATCGGCTGGTAGTGTGTCCCATACATCGTAAAATAGTGCTGTTCGGTTGAAAAATGTGAGTTCGTGCCTGTGGAGGACATCCTCACCGCCAATTTTAACTGCTTTCTCACCTTCGCCTATCACGACCTCACGAATCTCAGGTGCGAGCAGCTCCGCAATCTTCTCCCTCTGCGATGCATACTTATCCTCGCTCAAAGGCGGACACGCATCCAAATCCTTCTTGCGCTCAAGAAGCAGAGATGCGAAAGCCATGCATGTCTTCTCACCGCATTCTCCGCAATTTGTGCGTGGCAACAGTCGGTAAATATCCATCGGACTCTTCGCTCTCATTTTCCTGACACCTCATTCTCATGCTTCTTCGCCTGTCCAAGAAACCCAATCTTCCGCTCTCACACTCACGCTCTCCTTTTCTGCTCCCTCTTCTTCTGCGTCTGCGGATGCGAGCATTCTTGTGACCTCACGAACGGTCATCGCAGCCTTCGGATGCATCATCATGAACATGTCGCCGCCTGCGAGTGCGAGTGTGAGTCCTGTGATGATTTCGTAGAGCGGACCTCTGAGCGAAGCGGGTCCCCAGTCAGAATCCTCTGCAATTGGCGATGCTTTCATCCAAGCCTCACGAGCGCCCCACGCATTCGTCACACCGCAGGAAATCGGGAAAGCGAGGTCTGAATCTCCCTTGAGGGCTGAGATGCGAATGCGCTCAATGTTCGTGAACGCATAATCCAAGCCGTAGCCGAGAGCAGCTGTCGTGGGGTCAATCACGATGCTTTTGCGGGGAACGCCCATTTTAAGCAAATATCTGTTGAGTGTCTTCTGCTGGTTGATGTCAAGCTGCGTCCATGAGAGGACCGCATGCCCGTGAGACATCGCAGCTTTCGCAATACGCTCGTAGTCCATGTTCAAATTCGCACTCGCAATAAGACATCTCTCGCCTGAAGCGACTTCTGCTGCTGCTTCAAGCACCGCAGGGTCTTTCTCCGGATTTCCAGAGCCACCGATTATGATGGGGACTTTCACCGCTTGAAGCACTTCCTCTACTGTCTTCGCTGCTTCTCGTGGTGAAGTGTCCTTTATCAGCGGGTCCGTGCTTATTAAATGGATTGTCACGAGGTCCGCCTTGAACACTTCCACATTCTTCTTCGCCCACTCGCCTGCATCCTCCATGACATCCTCATACATCACCCGCACCGCTTTCGCAAGTGGAATCGGCATGTCAAAGCAGTCAACCGCAATCACCGGCGGATGCTTCATCGGTGCGTCAAAGTTGTAAAAAGGAAGCGCTCGCTCACCGCCAATCGTCACCGTCTTTGCTCTCGTCCCTCCTTCTGAGCGGGTCGCTCCGAGCGTTACCTCTTCTATCTCTCCAAACCACTCCTCTCTCTTTGCGGAAAACTCCGCAGACACTAACTTCTTCTCCTCCGCTGGCAACACCGCCTCCACTTCCGTCGTTGCCTCCATCGCAGTCGTTTGTGGTTGCGCTACTACTGGCACGCCCGTCCCTCCCTGCACCACTCCCTGCACTACTCGCACTCCTTGCGCCGCCATTTGCTCCTTCAGCGCCTGCTGGAGAGCATTCAATAGAATCGGAATCGCAGAACGCCTCGTCAGTTCAATGTCAAAATCGCCACGAATCTCCACACCATCTAACTCCAAGACATCGTAACGCTCTAAAATCTTCAAAATGTCCTCTAAACGCACCTTCTTTGCCATTTCCCTCTCACACTCTTGCACGCTCTTGCCCGCTCTCGCACACCCTCGCACACCCTCGCAGCTCTCACACAATCTCGTCTCTCTTAACCGCTCTCTTTCTTCTCTCGCCCGCTCTTCTTCAAAATGACCTTGCCGACACGAATCTCCGCATCCTTGAATGTGATTTTCAGACCTCCTCCACCCACGCTGACCTCGCTTTCAGCCACTTTTCTCACTAACGCTTCCAACACAGGGAGCAAGGCGGAAATATCCACCGTGATAGGAATCATTAGCGTGCCAGCAGACACGGAAGCGGGAACAGCAGCAGTGGCAGGAACTGCGGGCTTCGCCAGCGCCTCAGCAGCACGAGCCTCACCACCTACGGCTTCTGCTCTCTCAGCTGCCCCTTCAGCTGTCGCACTGCTCACAGCAGCCTCTTCTGCTCGCTTCTCTGCCGCAACTGCCTCCTTCACAGCCTCTTCGGCAGCGACCTCTTCAGCGGCAGCCTTCTCAGCGGCCTCAGCAGCCTCTTCAGCCACTTCACCCCAACCTTCTGTGATTTTCACGCCGTCAACGGGACGAATGACGCCCTTCACGACAGGATGATTCACCTTACGCAGAAACTCCTTCAGCTCTTCAATGTTCCTCGCCTCTTTTTCGGTCGCAATCTTATCCCGCATCTCCTCAGGAATTGCGTCAATTATCTTCTCTTTCAAGTCTGAAGGCATCCAAACGACCCTTCTCCAACCGCCATCCGCCTGAATGAACTTTTCGCTGTAAAAGTATTGGATGCCGATGCCAAGAAAGCCTTCAACTTGGCGACCTCCGCCGACGGATGCCGCAATCGTTGAAAACGGAAGACCAATAGGCGTCTCAGTGACCTTTGAGCCCCTGTGAATCCATCCGATTCCGTCAACTTCAGGAATGTAAAAGCCTGCGACCTCAAAGCAACCGCAAGAAGTGTGCGGCTTCTCAAAAAATGAATGCAGCTTGATTGAATTGTAAGCGCCGCCTGAGAGCCTCACCGCTGCCTCGTTCACGCCCGTGTATTCGCCACCAATCGGGTCTATGCACTCTCCCTTCGGAATGGGAGCGTTCGGACCTTCAGGGTCAATCCTCGCAGATGCACGGGCATCAAACCATGTCATCGCACCGCATAGAGCCACCCTGTCTGGCGTAATAACGCAAACATTCGTCGGTGCGAATGACTGGCAAAGCGTGCATTGGTAGAACTCATCAACATCCTCGTCGTGCAAGCCACGAGCCTTCTCGTCCCTCGCTTTGTAAACGGCTTCAGCTTCCTTTATTCTGCGTAGAACCTCATCCTCGTCAGTAATGTAAATCGCTTCCATTTTCTCAATGAACGGCAACTCAGACTTATACAGCATGACTGTCGCCTTCGCAATCTGCTTCAGCGACTTCAGTCCCTTGCGAATCGCATCCTTGCTTATGCGAACCCAGATGTCTGCTCGCTGGTTCAGATGCATGTAACCCTGAATGTAAGATTGGAATTCGTGGTTGCGACGCTCAAGCACCGCCTCTAAATCTTTCTCAACCTCCTTACCGTAGACCTTGTAAATCATCGCATACGCATAACTCTCGCCCTCTTGCATCTCGCTTAAGTCGGGACCGATGAGTGTTACTCTGCCGTCGCTCACATTCTCAGGCTCCTCTTCGCAGATAACGAGCTCAAAGCCCGGCTTCTTCGGTCCGCCGAGCTCAACGAACATCTGCTCCTTTCGCACACGCTCCCCCTCATACATCGGATTTATGTCCAGCGGGAATGGCTCCTCCTCTTCTCCTCCGCTCATTGCACGCCCCTGTCTTCCAAAATGAATTTACTATTTATAAAGTTTCAAATTAATTCTCAAAATTCGTCAAATGCCATTCCGTCAAATCCCGTCAAATGTCAAATTATCGGACAAATCTATTCTGACAATAGTTTGAGGAGCAGCGCCTTCTGCGTGTGCAAGCGGTTTTCCGCCTGCTCAAAGACTGCTGAATGCTCCCCATATAAAACATCTTCAGTGAGTTCCTCGCCGATATGCACGGGCATGCAGTGCAGGACAATCGCATCATCAGCAGCGAGGCTCAAAATTTCGCCGTCTATTCTGTAAGCATGCAGGTCTCGCCTTCGTTTTTCTGCCTCGCTCTCTTCGCCCATTGAGACCCAGACATCCGTGCAGAGGACATCCGCATCCTTCACTGCATTTCGCAATTCACTCCCGCTGCCTTCGCTGCCTCCAATGTACAGCTCAACATTTCCGCCTGTTTCCTCGCAAATTGCAAGCGCTTTACGCAGAATTTCGGCATCAGGCTCGTATCCCTTCGGGCATGCAACGCAGATTTCAGCACCCAAGAGTGCGCATCCTCCGATTAGCGAGTTGCAGACATTCGTTGCGTCGCCGACCCACACTATTTTCAGCCCTTTGAGGCGTCCCTTCCGCTCAATAATCGTGAGCAGGTCTGCAAGCGTCTGGCAAGGATGCTCTCTGTCTGTGAGGGCGTTAATTGTCGGAATCGTTGCGTGAATGGCGAATTCCTCAACCGTCTCGTGCTTGAATGCCCTTATGCATACCGCATCCACATAGGAAGAAAGCACTTTCGCCGTCTCTTTTATCCTCTCGCCACGCCCCAACTGCATCTCCTTCCAAGAAAGTGGAATGACTGAACCGCCCAACTCTCGCATCGCAACCTCAAAAGAAATGCGTGTTCGTGTAGATGGCTTCTCAAAAATGAGTGTTAGCGTCTTACCCGCTAAATCTTCACGAATCCTCCGCCCTTCTCGCCGTTCCCGCTTTAATGCCTCCGCTTCGCTCAAAATTCGCTCCAATTCCGCAGTAGAGAGGTCAAAAATGGAGATGAAGTCCCGCTTTCTTCTCTTCTTTTCTTGCGATTCCGCTTCTTGCATGGCATTTTATAATGTGAAGAAGATAAAAAAACAAACGAAATGGAAGAGGAGAGCATTCGCAGGCTCGTGTGTGAGGAAATACTTCGGCGGGAGTTAAGAAGCATTAACAGCGCTTACAAGGCTTTTTACATGCATCTCGCCATTTATTGCATCGTCAACGCAGTGTTCTCAGTCTTCGTGCTGCTTCGTGGAGGCTCTTTCTGGCCGATATTTCCTATTGTTTTCTGGGGAGCGGGCGTTCTTGTTCATTTCTCCGGTCTGAGCATCGCAAAAAAGAGCGTAGAGAAAGAGCTGGAATCGCTTAAATGACTGCGCAAGGAACGAGAACGGGGTGGTGAAGGAGAGAGGAGAGAATGGCTTGAAAAATTGGAAGGGTATGTTGGAAGTTGTCGGTCTTGGAGCGTTGAACTATGATGAGTTGTATGCGGTTGAGCGAATTGCCGCGGGTGGCGAGGAGGTCGGCATTCTTCAGATGCACACAGCCCCCGGAGGCTCTGCTGCGAACACGATTGTTGCGTTGGCTCGTCTCGGCGTCTCAACAGGTTTCGTAGGCGTCGTAGGCAACGACCAAGCAGGCGATTTCATCATTGAGGAAATGCGTAAAGAGGGCGTTGAGACGAGAATTAAGCGTAAGAATGGGAGAACTGGCAGGGCTCTTTCTTTCATTGACCGCAGTGGAGAGCGTGCTTTATACATTTTTGCAGGCGTTAACGACAGTTTCAGCATCTCCGATGTTGATTTCTCGTTCATAAACACTGCAAAAATCCTTCACATGAGCTCTTTCGTGAGCGAAGAGCAGTTTGAAATGCAGAAAGAAATAGCGAGACGCATTCAGACAAAATTAAGTTTCAGTCCTGGAATGCTCTGCTTCTCGCATCGCTTTTCCGCTCTTTCTGAAATTTTCGCTCGTTGCGATGTCGTTTTTTTCAGCCTCCGTGAGTTCTCCGCTCTCTTCCCCGCTTTGCGTCGCCGCATGGAGGAGCATGGACACAAGGGCTTGCTTGAGGAATTCACCGCTCATGTTTTGGATGCTGGAGCGAGGACGGTTTGCGTGACACTTGGCGGTGAAGGTTGCTACATCGCCTCAAAAGAAGCATCACTTTCCGTGCCTGCGTTTCCTACGAATGTCGTTGACACAACAGGAGCGGGAGACGCATTCGCAGCAGGCTTTCTGGCAGCAAAACTCAGAGGTAAGAGCCTTGAAGAATGCGGAAGAATCGGGAATTTCGTCGCTTCTTGCTGCATTCGTGAGTTCGGTTGCAGAAAAGGACTGCCTCGCAGAGAGGAAGTTGAGCAATTTCTTGCGAAAGAGTGAAAGGTATTTAAAACAGTCTGACAGAATGTTGTGGAAGAAATGGAAGAGAAAAAGAAGACTTTGGAAATTGACCCGAAAGCGTTGAAGGCTGGAATGTGTTATATAGACGACTCTCTTGGTGAGAAATTAGCCATCTGCAAGTCAGATGACGGCAAAATAAGGATATACAAAGTCATTGAAAAGGAAGAAAAAGGATGAGAGGAGAGAACTATGCTTCCGTTTCGCTTCTTTTTTCAGCGCAAGAGAATGCTTCGCACCGAAATGTTGTTCATCTCCGTCCTGACGGGAAAATCACAATTGAGAAAGTGAGCGACTGATTTTGGGAGCGGAAGCACATTGGAGCGGGAGGCGTCTCTGGAATCAGTGAATTCAAAAGAAAGAATGCATATGCGAAAACAAAATATTTAATGAGGAAAATGTAATGGAAGGAGGCGAGCAAGGATGATAAACTATGCAGATAAGGCTGAATGGAGGAGATTTGTCAATGAATACATAGTTCCGCTGCGATATTCAGCTGAAGTTATTGTCAATCGCCGAGAATATTTGAGGCGGAAGATAGATGAGCTTGGAGTGAGTGGGATTGTTGATAATTTTAAGATGTTTTTCCTTGGAGAGGTGAGCGAGAGTCCTTTCATTAAATTCGTCTCAGAAGTTGCGATGCAAACGAAGAAAATTGAAAATATTGCATCCTCAAAGGGAATTATTGAAGAGCATCCGACAGCGGTTGAGCATGAGGAAGGCGATTTTGTGAGAAAGCCAGAGGAAGTTATAAAATTAGTAGAGAATTTTTACAACAACTGTGCAAAAGTCACGCCTAATTACAACGAGCACTCGCTCTTCATCCTGACAATAAGAACGATAACGAGAAGATATTTGGAGGCAGCATATCCGGAATTCAAGGAGAGATTTGAGGAATTGCGTCAGTTTTTTGGTCTGGAACCATTATTCACACCGAAATTAGAGGACAGTGAAATGAAGCAGAAATACACAATTTGGCATCTGCCAGAAGGCTCTTTCGGTGGCGAAATAAAGAAGTTGTATGAGATTATCTGGGATTACAACAGCCAACTTAAGGAACATCTCTCGCAGTATTTCGACGGAATCGTTGATTTGAAAAAGGAATTCTTCGAAATGGCTAAAAATAGCATCCCTTCGTCTGAAATATTATATGTTGAACATCTCATTTCACATGAATCGGAATTAGATGTAAACGATCCTTTTCGGATTAATTTCCATTATAAACATGAAACCTATGACTATCTTGAACATCGTAAATCTATATATAGACTTAGACTTCTTAAAGTAGAGAGACCTGTCACCTTAGTAGAGGTGTTAAATGAAATATCTCCGTCTCTATTCGCTGGATTGATTAATATTAAGTCTATTAGTGAGTTTTATATTGAATTTGAGCCATTGGTGGTGAAATGAGCATGCAGGATGTGGAGCTGAAGGGGAAGAAGAGAGAGAAAGTGAGGGGAGTGGAGAGGGAGAGGGGAGGAGAGGCGGTAAAAGAGAAAGCGGAGGCAGTTGCAGAGGGAAGAGAGGAGACAGAACAACTCATACCTTCATTAAAAGTGAATGAGTTCAAAGGAGTAAGAGCGAAAGTGAAAGTAAAGGAACAGTTTATACCTTCATTAAAGGGTAGTAGGTTCCAGGGAATAAGGGCGAAAATAATTATGAAGGAGCAGCTAACACCCTCCTTAAAGGTAAGTAAATTCAAAGGAATAAGAGCAAAAGCCACTGATGCATCAAAAGAGGAGGTAGCAGTGGGCATTAAAGCGATAGCATTTAACGGTGTTCGGGCAAAAATTAATTTCACGCCTCCAGAAATTAGAGTGCCTGTTCTCGCCACAAAACCGTTTAACGAATTGAAGGCACGAGTTTCAGGGAGGCAAATTTTCGTGCCGAATGTGCGAGTGAAGGAATTTTTGGCGATTGTTGAAAGGAAAAGCGACTCGCTAAATTCGCATGTTCTTTTGAAAAAAGAGGTTGGGCGTGAGGAGCGAGAGGAAGTAGGAGAGAAGGTAGAAGAAGGAGCGGTAACAGAGGAGACAGCGGAGGCATCAGCAGAGGCGGAAGCGGTAGAGGAACATGAAATAACGGATTTCTTTGAGTTTTTATTGGGAGAAGGGGCGAGTAAGATTTCAGCGGGTAAGCCGATATGCGTAATTGTTGAGCGAACGAAGGAGAAGATTGAGGAAGTTGTTGCAGTGCTTTGCAGAGAGATTTACAGAGAGCGGAGAGGCGGGAAGCCAACGCCGATTTACAAGAGAACAGTGGAGGAATTGAGGCGTGAATGGGATGCGTTAGTTGAGCGTAAGTTGATAATCGTTGAGGAAGTGAGCGGAAAGAAGGAGGAAATTGAGATGTTAAGGGAGATGCTTAAGGGCTTCTTCTCACAAGATATGGGCTTTTTAATATTAGTTTCGGAAAATCCTGAGGAATTAGAGGATGAGATAAGGAAAATAGAGCCTTCTGCAAACATAATTACGGTGGGTTTGCCACCTGAGATTGAGCATCGCAGGGAGGAAATTTTGAGGTGCATTAGAGGGAAGGAATCAGGAATTGAAGTGGGTAGTTTTGGCGAAGAATTCAAGCGTTCTGTGGAGATATTTGATGAGGAGCTGCGGAAATATCTGAATTATGAGAAAGCACCTTTGGAATTGAAGCGGGATTGGGACAGATTAATGGCATGTTCGCCCGAATCAGAGAAGGAGGCAAGCGAAGAGCATTCCGCTATGAAGGCATTTGTCTGGCTTTATGAGTGGGAAAAGCATGGAAAGAGGGAAATTCCAGAATTGGAAACTGAAGATAGAGGGACAGATGTGAGAATAGGCGACAAGAATTACGAAGTTGAGACGCTATTCGGCGTTGGAGATGTGATAAGCAAATTGACTTCAAAGATAAAGAAATACAGTAGAGGTGAAAAAGTCTATTTTGTGTTCAGAAATTTGGATATTTTGAGGAATCTGAAATCTCTTTCATCTTTTAAAAGGGATTGGAAGAAGGCTGGCTATGATGTTAAGTGCTTCGGTTTTGATTTCACTGCTGGAGAACTTATTCCGCTGGAAGCGTTTGTGAGATTGAAAGTAGGCGCCAATATAAAAGATAAAGACAAAAGAGAGGAATAGGATGGAAGCGTTTGGCGTAGACGAGTTCACGCCCGTCTGGGAAGTTTCGGAGCGAGAATTCAAGGAGCGTTTAAGGAATGAGGCTCGTGAGCGAGGGAACATTTTTCTTGCGGGTTTTCCACCTGTTGGGAATGCAGTTCCGTTCAAATTGAAGGAGAATTTGAGCGATGCGATGAAAGTGATGAGCTTTTACTCATACAATTTCCCGCCGATTGCGGAGTTGCAGGATGATTTTTTTGATATTCCGCATGATGAGCTTTGGTTTAGCGAGGAAAAGCATCTGTTTTTGTATATTGGGAAGTATCCAGAGGTGGAATACATACCGAAGGCGACATATAAACAGGCGGAAATACTCGCAAAAATCGCAAAAGAGCTTTTCGTGAGCGAGCTTTACACGCTTGGTGTGATTGTTCTATTGCCTGAAGAGCGAGAGCGGATGAAGGATGTTGAGGCGTTTGTCGCTCGTTTCCGAAGTGAGCGGGATGCGTGTGAGCATAGTTTAGAAGCGGAAGGCGTGAAAGTGATGACGAGGCGAGAGATGGGCAGCTACACGATTCTGCGGAAGGCGGGTCTGCTTCCCGGCATTGCCTCAAAGCTTGGTGTTGAGAGTTTTGCGGTTCTCGGCGTGGGTCGTCGTCCTAACGACTTGAGGGCGTGCATCAGAGCGTTTAGGGCATTCGTGAAGCTCTCCCGCATTGAAATAGATGTTCGCAAGATAGAGGAAGAGCTTGAGAGGGATGCAAATGCCCTTGAGGAAAGAATAAGAAAGCAGGGAAGGAGAATGCCACCGCCACCTGTGCCTCCTCAACCCCCCTCGCAACCACCGACATTTAGGCGTCCTGAATCCTCTCCGATTTACTTATGATTTGAGCATAAAGCAAGTGCGTTTGGCTAAACATGCAATCCCACTCCCAAAAATAAATTATATTGGGTGCTTGATAAAGCACTGTGATTATTAGTCCATGCAATTTTACGCATCCTTTTGTGACTGAGTTTGAGGCATTTGCGACGACGCAACAATGGATAATGCACCCAAAGGACAAATATTAACGCAAGCGGAGCAGTAGTTGCATCTCTCTTCCTTTATTTCAAGCCATGCTCCCCACAGCATCAGAGCATCATTACGACAGACAGTCACGCAAGCACCACAAGCAGCACACTTGAAGCGGTCTATGCTCAATTCCTTCCCGCCGTTCGCCATTTTTTCTTCACACCTCCTTGCCTATGCTGTTTGCACCTGTCTCTATGCTTTCGTTTGCTTTTATTCTTCGCTGAATATTTGACCTTCGAAGGTCAAGACCTCTGTTGAAGGGTCGAGCCAAGCGTCGTGAGGCAGACCCGCCTTCCAGCATGTTTGACAGAGGAACTCTTCAGCGTCCCAATTGTATTCTACGGCGACCTGAGGAAGTAGGAGTCCTTGAAAGGCGCCACGCTTCACAATTAAACCATGCCTTCCGACTTCAACATGGCGAGGGCGCTCAGAAGGAGGCACTTCCAACCTGCGAGGTGTCGTGAGAATCGTAACTTCAACCTTAATCGCTTCAAGCTCTTCCGCAGAGACGGGCAGAAATCTCGGGTCGCTCACAGCAGCGGAAATCGCAGCGTCAATAATCGCATCCTTCAATTTGAACACTGGATACGGGTAGCCTATGCAACCCCGCAGCTCGCCATGCTTCTTCAGCGTCACAAAAACGCCTCGCTTCTCCTCAAACGACGCAGGCAAATCTTCAGGCGGATTTATCCTCTCTCTTTGCCTCACATATTTCTCAATCGCCCTCCTTGCGAGAAGCAACGCAATACGACCCTCCTCCGCAGTCAGCATCCTTGTTTTATTCTCTCCATTTACTTTTAGAAGTTCTCTTCCTTCGGGGAGTGAGCGCATGTAAAAGAGGACGGAGTAGAGAAGTAGAGTGCGGGGCAGTAGAGGAGGAAGGAGCGAGGAGGAGCCGAAATAAGCGGAAAGAGGGGGGTTTTGAGGCGTGAAAAAACCGCATGGAGTTTTTTAAATAAATGCACATCTTTTCTTTTAAGATGGTAGGAGATGTGCTGTTGCGTGTTCAGGGTCTTTGCAAGCGATATAAGGTTGCGGAGGGGAAGGAAATAGAGGCGTTGCGAGATGTCTCTTTTGAGGTTCAGCGAGGTGAAACACTCGGCATTATAGGGAAGAGCGGTGCTGGAAAGACGACACTACTACGCATTTTGCGAGGTCATGAGAGATTTGACGAAGGCGTAATTGAGTTAGATGACATAAAAATAACGCCAGATTCGCCATACGGCGATTTCAGGAAGTTGCAAGAGAAGACTGCATTCCACTTGCAGCGCTGCTTCTCACTTTGGAATGTGTCCGTGCTTGACAATGTAATAAAGAAGATTAATGCGAGACGCACGGGATTTGAGGACATTCCCTACGACCCTTTGGAGTATGAAGAGCTGAAGGAGGAGGCTTTGAAGATTCTTGACCTCGTTGGTATGCGAGAGAAGCATAAGTATTTCTTCCCGATTTTGAGCGGTGGCGAGAAGCAGAAGGTTTTGCTTGCGAGGCAGTTGGCGAAGGAGCCTTCACTGCTGCTCTTGGATGAGCCTACGACGATGACAGACCCGCTTGCACGGAAGGAGCTGCTTGAGAGCGTTAAGCGTGTGAAGGAGAAGACAAATATGACAATTATTGTCGTGTCGCACATGCCTGAGGTGCATCGCTTCCTCTCAGACAGGCTGCTCCTCCTTGAGCGTGGCAGAGTGGCAGACGAGGGCGATGTTGAGCGCATCCTACGAAAATTCATGGCTGAGCGGGAGCCTGCTGTTCCACTTCAACCGTTGGATGTCGCTGCGAAATTAGAGAGTGAGCCGATTTTGCATGTGAAAGACCTCTTTAAGAAATACACGCTTTACACTTCGCAGACACTAATCAAAACAATTGAGATGAATATTGATTTTAAGGTCGCAAGGGGGGAAATTTTAGGTGTTGTAGGACCTTCTGCGATGGGAAAAACGGTATTAATGAGGATGCTTTCAGGCATTGAGCGACCTGACGAGGGCGATATTCTCTTCAATGTTGACGGAAAGTGGGTTGACATCACTACTTACGGCAAGGAAGCGATGCTTGCACGCTCAAAAATCGGAATAATGCATCAAGAATTCGGATTCCTGTATGGTGTTCGTGTCTGGGAGATGTTTGCCCACCGTTTAGGCGTGAAGAGCCTTGAGATGCTGAAAGAAGCGTTGAAGCGTGCAAAGGAGAAGGGGATAAGCGAGGTCACGATGGATGTGCTTATGCGTATTGCGGATTTGCCTGAGATGGAAGCGAAGGCTCGCCTTGAGGAAATCGGTCTCGGAATGGATATTTTTGATGAGATATTCCCGAAATATCCGATAAGCGAAGTGGAGCGGAGGGCAAAACCCTTCTTGGAGGCGGTGAAACTGCCGCTTGAAATACTGTATCGTGAGAATTACGACACAAGTGTCGGCGAGAGAGTAAGAATAGGGCTCGCTTTGCACATGTGCACGCACCCAGAATTGCTTTTGCTTGATGAACCTTTCGGCGACCTCGACCCGATTTCGCTGCGTGCTGCTGCGAATGCCCTCAAGGAAATGAACAGAAGGTTCAACACGACGATGCTTGTCGTTAGCCACCAGCTTGAGGTGATTGAGGAGCTATGCCACGAAGCAATTCTGATTGACGACGGCGGAATCGTGATGCGTGGCTCTACAAAAGAAGTCTGCGACGCTTTCCTCAGCGGAAAGTTCAGAGATTTAGAGTAGAGTAGCAGAGCGAAAGCGGATGGCGAAAATAAGGCGGAAGCGTAAGGCGAAAGCAGAAGCAAAAGCGGAAAATATAAAAAGGAGAGATGCGAAAGTAAAAGGCGAAGTAAGGGCTCCGCTGGTGTAGTCCGGCCAAGCATAAGGGCCTCTCGAGCCCTTGACCGGGGTTCAAATCCCCGGCGGAGCATTCAATCTGCGGTGAATATTTTGAGCGAGACAGGCACTCTCACAACATCCCCCCGCTTCACTCCGACGACGAACTTTAGTCCTTTCTGCATCGCAAGGTCAACGATGCGTTGGGTAACGACACCGTCAAAGACGACGGCATTCACTTCTCCGCCGTTGTATGCCCTTAATTCGCTCACAAGGTCTCTCACCGTCGTTTCCTTCAATACATTCCAATCGCTGTCCAGCAGTCTCGCTTTGAAAGTCCCCTCAAGCTCCGAAAGCATGCGCTCAAGCGGGTGCCGTCGCAGTGCAGTTGCTTCCTCATTCTTCCCCACAGATGCCCCCGTCTCCTCAATTTCCCCTCCTCTCGGCGTAGGCGAAGGCGTCGGTGTATGCGAAGGCGAATGTGTGGGTGAGAGGGGAGAGAGAGAAGAGAAAGAGGTTGAGGAGTGGGCATGCGGGTGTGTCGCTCTATGCTCCTCTTCGCCCTCTGCCTCTGTCTTCTCCGCAGATTTCCTTCTGAGGCGGATTCTGTGCTGCTCCTTCCGCTCAATGAACTGCTCGTATTGCTCCACAGGTATTTTATTGTGCAGAGCCTTCACGATTTCCTTGTAAGTGAGGTCTTCAACGCTCCTGTTTTCAGGCGGAAGAGCAACAAAATCAACATCTGCCACTTGCAATAGCTCCTTTAAAAGAAGTTCTCCGCCCCTGTCGCCATCAAAGAATGCGGTTACTGTCTTCCTTTTGCACAAATCAATGATTTCCTTCGGTATGTTCGTGCCTTCAACAGCAACGACATTCTTAATTCCGCACTTCAAAAGGTTCAAAACATCCGCACGACCCTCAACAATAATCACAGCATCCGCATCCTCAACATTAGGACCCGCTGGCAGTCCTTTATATTGCGTGATTTCCTCTACTTTCACCGCATTACGAACCTCTTCAACCATTCTTTCGCCCTCTATGTTCTGCTCTTTGAACTGCCTCAGCAATTCTTTCGCTCGCTCAACAATCCGACGACGCTTCTCCGCCCGAATGTCCTCAAGTTTTGTGACCTCAACAGAAGCGATGCAAGGTCCTACTCTGTCAATCGTCTCAAGAGCAGCAGCAATCAAAGCAGTCTCCACCTTGTCAAGGCTCGAAGGAATGAGGATTTCGCCTGTTGACTTACCGCCTTGTGTTGAGACAACGACCTCTATTCTGCCGATTTTACCGCTCTTCTGCAGATTTCGCAGGTCAAGTTCATCGCCGAGAAGCCCCTCTGTCTGCCCAAATATCGCACCTATCACATCAGAACGCTCAACAAATCCCTCCGCCCTGAAGTGAGCGTGAATCACATACTTCATGCTGTTCTCCTGCATTTTATCCCCTCCTTCTCTCTTTCTCTCTCTTTCTTTTTCTCTTTCCCTTTCCTTTTACACATTCATCCTTTTCCTCCTCCCACATCTCCACAAAACAAAATAAACTTTGCGACATGCTTAATTTCTTCGCTCTTTCCCTTCTGCTTGCGTGCTTTCGCCCCTGCCTGTCCGCTCTCCGCACAGTTTGTGCAGTGCGCTTGAAAAAATAGAAAGATTTTTAAGTTTTCCTGTCAATTCTTTGTAATGTTTCCGCTGTTTGTGGATGTTTCAGCGAAGAGGATAGTAGTTTTTGGCGGTGGAGCGGTAGCAGAGCGGAAAGTTTCTCGTCTTCTGGATGCAGGTGCAAGGGAAGTGGAAGTTTACAGTCTTGATTTTGTGAAGGAATTGGAGGAGCGTTGCAGAAGAGGAGAAGTGAAGTGCCGAAGATGTGATTTGTGGTCGCAGAGCATAGAAGAAATTGTTGAAGGTGCTTTCTTAGTTTTGATTTGCACAGACGACGACGCACTAAACGAATTCATTTTTGAGTGTGTCTCTGCGAAAGCACCCAGCACGCTCGTGAATTACGCACAGAAGGGCGATGTCTTCTTCCCTGCAATTGTCCGCAGGGGAGACTTCACGATTGCAATATCCACAGATGGTAAGTCGCCTGCGATGGCTCGCTTCGTAAAGCAGAAAATTCTGAACGCCCTCGCAGAAGAGGATAAGAACATGCTCCTCTTGCTCTCTTGGTTGCGTGGGCATTTGAAAGAAGCGGTGAGCGATGAGAAGCGGAGGCGAGAAATCTTAAATGCGGTTTTGAGTAGCGCGGAATGCTGGGAATTCGTGAGAAACGAGCCTTTAGATGTTGCGAAGGGACGGATTTTGGCGTTTGTTGAAAATTTGTTGAGTGAGAAAAAAA
>Ga0190316_1000035_pt1 | contig 33547 bp, 44 predicted proteins | sample 48701112_MG_FD_161663 | JGI IMG/M metagenome (GOLD analysis project Ga0190316, IMG submission 161663) | Hydrothermal vent sediment bacterial communities from Southern Trench, Guaymas Basin, Mexico - 4870-11-1-2_MG | ecosystem: Environmental > Aquatic > Marine > Hydrothermal vents > Sediment ... | reverse complement strand
AAACATATACCAGATGTAAAGAGTATTGCTAACAGTTTAGGTATAGGTTATACAACCGATAAAATAAAAAAGGATAATTTACCTTTTAAACCAGACATTATATCTTCATTATATTATAGATATATTATAGATAAAGATATAATTGATATCTGTAATGGTAGAATCTTTAATGCGCATCCTTCTTTATTACCAAAACATCGGGGTTGTTCATCAATACCTTGGGCAATTATAAATAATGACAAAGAAACAGGAATAACTTATCATTATATCGATTCAGGAATCGATACAGGTAATATCATTTTACAAATTAAGTATCCAATTTCTCGTTTTGATACTCAAGAAACCCTTTTCATGAAAGCGGCAGATTTATTTATCAAAAATTGGAATTTTGCCTTTGAAATGGTAAAATCTAATGTTAGCGGTATACCACAAGGTCCTGGTGGAAGTTATCATAAAAGAGGATGCCCGTATGATGGCCAGATCGATCCAAAATGGCCTTTAGATAAAATCGAAAGGTTTATTAGAGCTATGATATACCCTCCATACCCGCCAGCCAAATATAAAGATAAAGAAATTTATTCTATAAATGATTATTTAAAATTACGAAAGAAATAAAATTATTCATCAAATAGGTCAATATTTATAATCCCAATTATTCAACAAATGATACGTTTACTAATTAATTTATTCAAGAGTAATCGACATTATCAATATTTATATTGTTTACAACAAAATTTAAAAATTGTAGACCAAATACTAATAGTACTAGAAGATAAAATAAAATTACCGCAATCAGGTAAAATTATTATAAAGCATATTAATCATCGTCCGACATTTAAAGAATTATTTCAAATTGCTAATAATATAACGGCATCTAATGATATTAATATTATAAGTAATGCTGACATATACTTTGATGAAACTATTAAATTAACTAACAAAATTACAAAAAATACATGCTTCACACTAACAAGACACGATTTTAAGAATGATAAATTTATATTACCCCAAGTTCCAGCAGGTACTCAAGACACATGGGTCTTTAGAGGTCAAATAAATATACCACCTCAAAGCAATTTTATGATGGGATATTATGGATGTGATCACCGAATAGCTTATGAATTAAATGCTGTTGGATATAATGTAATTAATCCATGCTTATCAATAAAAACATATCACATACATGTTGGTAGAAAACAAGAACCACCAACAATAAAAGGACAATATAAATTTGTCCCACCATGCTCACTCTAATGGAACTGCCTTTACATTTCTACATGGTGCTACATCAGGCCTAATATAATGCCCAATTACAACCTTGGTCAAATCTGTATTTTGATGTATTACTTCATTATATACCCGCGGAATTAATTTTAATTTGGGGTTATTATTCTGTTTTCGATATAAATGTAATAGAGTCACCTCATCTGCTTCTTTGTCAGTTGTTATTTCTTTCCATTTAGCAATAAAATGCTTAGCAGATGGTTTAATATATAATGTCCCTGTTAACCAATGTCCACCATATGAACACAATCCGATCTCAGCATCAAAATTTTCAAATAATGATGGGAATTTAAACACTTCACCATCTATATCAATCCATAGAATCGGCCTATCCCATTTATTTAAGCAATATAAAATCACAGTTGGTTTTAAAGCACAATTTTTCAACCAATTTTTGGCACCTTTTAATGGGAAAATAACAAACGGCAAATCAAATTTCAACAACGAATTAGCTAAACGAAATGAAGCGCGTTTATAATAATCACCTAGATGACTATCAACTGTATATGCGGATACTATTAATGGAGTATTTGGCCTATAAATAATATCATCAAAAGTGTTATCCATAATTCACCAAATTATACTATTAACATTAATATTTACCAATTCATCATTTTGTCTACAAAAACTAGTGATACTAGCGCTGCCAGTTTTTGGCACATACATAAACCACAATATTGATTTCTTCATATCTTATTCCATATATATTTAAAACTTATAATATTATCAAATTTTCTTTTAAAGAATTTACCATTTCCTTTAATTACTTATTATTGTTGATATCATCCTGGATCTTTCTATATAATTCTAAAGCTTCTTTATTTCTTTCTTTTTCATACGTTTTATATCTATCAGCATCTCCCTCAACAAATTTTCTACGACTTTCATATGTCAAATCCCATTGTGCTTTTCCAACAAATGGATGCATATGTTCAAAGATCACATCTGGTAAATATGTCATAATATTATATCCAATTTGTTCTAATTTACGCATTATATCATGTAAATGTGTGTCACAATATTCTTTTCTATATCCCATAGGAACAAAATATCCCAATTTCTCAATTAAATATCTTGACATTATAGGTAAAGTTGCCAGATGATGTTCCTGATTTTTATCATTACCCCAAACAAAATATGGTTTAGAATTTGGGAATGGCATAACTCTAATCAATATCGAGTCCCAATTTGAGGTTCTAAAAATAACATCATCAGCACACATCATAATACGTCCACCATCACATTTACTATAACATTCATTCCAAAGATCTACTATATTTTTAGTATATTCCCCTTTGATAATAATAAAATTATATTTATTTATTAATTCTAATTTGGACAAATATTCAATTGTTGTATTATCATCATTATCTATTCTAATCACTATCTGAATTCTTTTCATATCAAACGCTGTTTCAATAATAGAAATAATCGTTTGATTTAACCTATCTGGACGATTTCTAGTGGGTATTGTAATCGATATATCAACTTCCATAATTTATTTGTGCTGAATTTATAACATCAAAAATAAATAGTAAATTCATTTTATTATAAATTTGATAACATATATTTCAAAAATGAATATTGCAATATTTTTGGGTGGAAGTTTTGGCGATATTTTAAATGCGACACCTGTGGTAAAGGAATTAAAAAATCATGACCACAATATTACTTGGTTCATTTCAGAAGAATATAAATATGCCCTAGACAATAATAAATTTATAGATTCAATAAAAACATATAAATCCAATAATAAAAACGAACATATTATGAATGGATTTGCTCTTTTTAAAGAATATTCTTCTAAAAACATATTTGATAAATGTGTCATATTATCACCATCTGTATTACCAGAATGGAATTCTGGCAACAATAATATTTCACAGTCAATTTGTTTAGCTGCCAATAGGCAATTAAATATTACTCTTGATGCTACCAAAAAATGGATACCACATCTCAATCTATCACCGGAAGAAATATCACATGTACAAGATTCTCTAAAATCTATTAATAATAAATTTATTCTCTTTGAATGCTGCCCAGAATCTGGGCAGTCAAATATTGATATAGATTTAATTAAAAAAATGTCTATATTATCCTACAATAATAATTATACTCCAGTTATCTCATGCAAACCATCCGTAAGAAATAAATTCATTAAACAAGCAATAATACCAAAATTAACTGTAAGGGAAATGGTACATTTATATCGATATGCTAAATTATTCATTTCGTGTTCTAGCGGACTATCTGTAGCAGCAAGTTCAGATCATAATAAAGATTTAGATAAACACCCAATTTGGATAGAATTTATCACCAATCCAAATTTTAGTACAAAACTAATGGGCCCCCACAATATAAATAAACAAATTTTTCCACATGCTTCTAAAACAAAAATCTTCTCTAAATTTGCCGATATAATCAAAAAATTATAAGATTGAGTTTTCTAACAGCGAAGCAATAAGCATATTTGAAAATAAATATTTCACAAATAATACAGATGAAATTCTAAGAATATTCGAAAATTATATCAAACGATTGACTACAGAAACAATATAATCTATCTCTTCATCTTTCAAATTAGGAAATGACGGTAACATTATACCATAATATGATAAATATTCAGAATTAATATATGGTTTATCGTTCTTATAAACACCCATCTTAGATAATGGATAAAACATAGGTCTACTATCTATATCATGATCTTTTAATTTCTCAATAAGATCTAGTTTATATATTCCCGTAATAATCCCCATCATCCAATATGATGGGTTACCTATTATATCTTGAAAAACAACATTTTTCAAGCCAGATTTATATTTATTATATATTTCACGTTTCCTATTTAATATTTCATCCAATCTATTCAATTGTCCATAAAGTATAGCTGCCTGTAAATTGGTTATTTTATAATTATATCCAACCTCTTCATGCCAGTATCTTTTCCCAGGAGAGTGAGCCTGATGACTTAATTTAAACATCTTTTTATATAATTTCTCATCTGAAGTAACAATAGCACCACCATTTCCAGCTGTTATTGTTTTATTAGAATAGAATGAAAAACATCCTATATCCCCAAATGTACCTGTTTGCCTCCCATCCAAATCAGCACCGAATGATTCACAAGCATCTTCTATGATATAAAAATCATACTTTTCTTTTAATTTAAGTAGTTTTTCCATATCGACAGGAACACCCATCAAATGTACAGGTATTACAGCTTTTATAACAGTATTTTTACATATATTTTCTAATTCATTTAAATTTATATTCCAATTATTTTCATCAATATCGACAAGGATAATTTCGGCACCAACATAAGATACAGCAAATGCAGTAGATGTAAAGGTTATATTTGGAACAACTATTTTATCACCAGGACCTATATTTAATGCCCGTAACGCCAGATGTAAAGCATTAGTCCCATTACTTACTAATTGTACATATTCTATATCCAAATAATTTGATATAAATTCCTCAGATTTAGTAATATATTTTCCATCCATAATCCAAGATGAATCATAAGCATCAATAAGATATTTGCGTTCAATATCTGATAATGAGGGTTTATATATTGGTATCATTTATTCTCCATATACCATTTAATTGTTTTCCCCAATCCATCTTTTAATGATGTAAATTTGATATCGGGAAAGATATTTAATAATTTATTATTATTCATAATCTTTTTGGGAGTTCCATCAGGCCAACTTTTATCCCATTTAATTTTTCCACGATATCCAACTAATTTCTTTATCAATTTATTTAATTTTTTAATAGAAATACCAGTCCCTGGCCCTATGTTTATTGGTTCATCATCATGTTTATATTCTACAAATCTAGAAATTATTTCAGCAGCATCTTCAACATATAAAAATTCACGAATTGCTTTACCTGTACCATGATTTATAATTATTTTTTCATCATTTCTATAAGCCTCAATTATTCTACGTATAAATATTGAAATAGCATGCCCGCGATAATCACCAAAATCATCATTAGGTCCATACAAATTTGTCAATATTAAATGATTATATTTTATATTATACTGTTTATACAATGCTTTCTGAAAATATAATTGTAATCTCTTTGAAAATCCATAAGCAAAAACAGTATCATGCATAGGACCAATAAGAAATTTATTCTCTTTCATTTTATTAGAAAGTACAGGATATGCGCAACTAGATCCAATAGCTATCGTTTTAATTACACCAGAATCTTTTATAGCATAATATAAATTAGATATCATTTGAGAATTTTTATATAAGAGATTAGCTGGTTCTTCTAAATTAATATTTAAACCGCCATAATATGCTGCTGAATTTATCACTATATCTATCCGTTTATCAGAGATATAATCTTTTATACTTTCTATATCCATTAAATCCATTTCTGTAGATCTAGGAGCATATACATTATAATCTTTAGTAAGTAATTTATCTAAAATTCTCTTGCCTAAAAATCCAGAACCGCCAGTTAACAGAATATTCATTTTTCCTCCAATTTTTCTTTAAATTTGGTATCGATAGCATCAATCAATTTATTCCTTTCTAAATTGTGAATAACTGTTTTATGTATTATTTCATCTCTCTCATCTGGTGTCTTTGCTTTAAAATTATATAATTCATCTTGTGTTTGCCACATTTTCCAATTAGTTTCTATTAATTGATCAATTAATTTTCCAATATCTCCGCTAATATCAATATCAACTTCATTACCCTTTTTATTATACACTTTATGTTGTAACATAGTGATTTCATCTTCGGGTAATTCACCTTTCGCCGCCATTTCTATAAATACTTTTATATCTCTTGTTAATCGATCTATCTGTTTTTCTAAATCAATCAGTTCATCTTTATCAGTTTTATGAAACCATTTAAATCTGACAATAATAAGACGATCAATAAGATTGCCTAAAGTAGCTAAAAACATGTTATTCTTTCCTTTTCTTTTATATACTATTTTATAGTATATAAAAATAAACTATGCGAAAATTTATATTCTTATGGCCCACAATCTATCCAGAAAAAATGATTGAAACATACAATCACTGGATAGAAACATCATCACAACAATACAAAATACTCACAATTATAGCAGTTAATACCAAAGAGCATGCTAAAATATTATCCAATTACGGGTTTGATAAGATATATGTAGTTGGGGAAAAATATCTAGGGCCAGTATGGCCAACATTTGTTCTAACACAAAAACTTCCACAATTAAACAATAATGATATTATAATATTAGTATCTGATGATTTTTATAGCCCACAAAATTGGGATATATCTTTGATAAATGAATTTGACGAATTTGATGGTGGACTAATTGTACGTGATGGTATATCAACTGGGGACTGCGCCACAATACCAATTTTAACATTTAATTGTCTCAAGAGATTAAATTTTATCATTTACCATCCAATATATCATTGGCAGTTTTCAGATGTAGAATTCACAGATAATTTACGTGAGTCAAATACGCTCAAAAAAAGTGAATTGGTATTTGAACATCAACACTGGGCAAGCGGGAAAAGAAAAATGACAGATCATGATAAAAATACATTAAACACATATTGGGATGATCATAAAACATATTATACACGCAAAGAAATAAGCCTCGAAGAAAGATTAAAAATTGATCAGAAATATTTAGATAATCTAAACCAAGTTTATATATATAATCCCAAATGAAGTATTAAAAAGACATCAATTTCTACTTAATTAAGGAGGAAGATATGGATATTATAAAACCACAAATCACTGTTTTTAAATTGTTCGATTGGGAAAAATTAAACAAATTAATTGAAAGACATGCTAGATTAAGTCATGACTCTCAAGATAAAATAACAGATAATTCATATAAAGATTTAATTTCTAAATTAATGAAATGGGGTCATCTATCAGTAATAGAACACAGTATGTTTAGTGTACAAATTACTTGTGATAGAGGTATATCACATGAACTAGTTAGGCACAGATTAACGTCCATTACAGAAAGATCAACTAGATATTGTAATCTAGCAAATGATATAGAATTTATAAAACCATTTTATTTTGGTGAAAATGATGAAAAAATAGATGTGGAAATTGAAGGTGAAACATTAGAATCTATGAACGCATTTGATATATGGTTTGTAGCTATGAGATATTCTGAATGGGCATATAAAACATTAATTAATACATTTAAAATACCACCAGAAGAAGCTAGAAGTGTATTACCAAATAGTCTCAAAACTAAAATAGGAATTACAGCAAATTTGAGAGAATGGAGACATATTTTAAAATTAAGAACGTCTAAAGCATCACATCCTCAAATGAGAGAAATAATGTTAGCCATATTAATATTTTTAAATGATAAATTTCCAATAATATTTAAAGATATAATGGAGAAAGTATCGTATTCCTACCGTAATATTCATATCCCAGAAATTGAAATCATTGAGAAAGACATCTAATGGCAAAATACATTTTAATCGCGTTCGGATATAGAAAAGACGATAATCATATAGATTATATTATATATAATGAATCAGGCAAGATAGCTATAATAGATCATCAAAATCTAAAATCAAAGATTTATTCATTTAAATTACAATTAAAAAACACACTTTATATGGATGATGACATATTTCGAATAGATGTACAAAAACTATCTTAATGTTTATGAGCTTTCATGGTGAAAACAAAGAATGATATTATCAACCCAATAAGCCCAGCCAAAATATCTAATAATTCAGGTTTGCCAGTATGAAATATTAATTGTTGTAATTCATATACTACAATAATTAAAGATCCCAATAAAAAGCCAATCCAACTATGCTTAATATCTGCAGCAAAAGCACCAAGAATAAAACCTGCGATAAAATGAAACAATTTATCCAATTATTGCTCCGTGTTATTTTTATTTTCTTTATCAGGAATATTATCAATTACTTTTTCAAATTGCTTAGCTTTTAAATAGATTCTAGACGTACCATAACCTAACGCAGCCAAAACAGCAAAAACAAAACTAATAGCTTGCATCGCTTCATTTTTCGTAATTAAACCACTTAAAGCTAGTACTGATACAACAATTAATACTATTACAACAAGAAATTCTGTTGTCTTGACGCCGGGTTTTAATTCACTCATTTTATACCTCCAATTTTGGTTTGATTATAAATCAAAGAAAATAGATATAATAAGATGACAATAACCATTATTATTGTCATCATAATTTCCATTAATTTGTATTTATTTTTTATCATCCCGCATTTCTCTGATATCAGCTTTTATATCTTTAACATTTTGTTCAATATTATTAATTTTAACACTATTAATAGCATTATTCTTCTTCAATTCTTGTATAGCTTCAGCCAATTTTTCATTTAATTCATGTTGTATAATACGATCTTGATTAATAGTATTTACAAGTGCTTTCATATCTGCAGATGTTAAATCTACTGTACCAGTTAATAATCCTATACCAGCTAAAATCACTGCAATAAATACACCCAAAGATACAATTATCACAGCTTGTCCTAAAGATTTCCGAGAAATCCTAGATATAATAGCAGATACCCATCCTTGTTTACCGTTTTCAACTACAACAATAGATTGTTCATCCTTTGTTGATGTTTGCGGCATTAATTTTTTGGACATTTTAAATTCTCCTTTTTATTTTAACCTCGTACTCTAAGCAAATCTAATCTATAATTATTGGCGATCTCCGAAACGCCTAATGACCTTTGCCAGAATCTTGGAGCTACCATATAACCCTTTAAACCATTGGCACTAGTATAATTACCCTCATTAACAGCTGCACCAATATATATATTATGTGAATTACCACAATCACCTAATGTTTCTGCAACTTTATTATCATACACACCATCGATATATATCCAAAGATAACCTCCACCACGTTGGCAAACAATATTGTGCCACAAACCATCACTTATAGATATACTACTATCAACATATTTATTTGAACTATCATCCCTAGCATAATGCCTTATCGTTCCATCAGCATTGATTAACACAAGCACGCAAGTGGGGTCAACTCCATAATCATTTGTAAAAAGTCGTATTTGCATTGTCGGATTTCGACAATTTACCCAAAAAGAAAGCGTCCATTCATCGTCAAATCGCAAAGAAGAATTATACGGAATCTTAAAATTATCCGCATTTGGATAAGCTGCACCATCGAAGTAATAAACCTTGCCTCCAGTAGTCGCATTGATAGCCACCGTATTAGCGCCAGATATTACTGTCGGCTTCCAATCAGGATTATTTTGTATTGCATGATTCTCATATCCTGAAACATCAGTCCATTGAGAAACCGTATCAACTCTACCGGCAAAAACTAAACTTGAATCAGCCATCATTTAATTCCTTCCGATTCATCTTTAATTAAATCCTTCATCTTTAATATATCACCTTTTCTAGTATACATCGTATCCAAAAATTTCTTTTCTTTAGATGAAATTTTAGTCTCTAATTCTTTTCTATTCTTAATAGTTTGTTTATTTATAATTTCTTGTATTTTAGATTCAGTTTTACTGTATTCTTCTTCAACTTCATCAATTATTAGTTGTATTTCATTTAATGAAAGATCTACATCTTTCAATAAATCTTTATACTTATCATAAAATTCTACCAAAAATCGCTCATGTGGTCTACCTGTATCTATAATTATTTCATTAAATTGTTGTTTCACAACAATTTGCTCATTAAATCTCAATTTAGAATTAATATATTCTTCTTTAATTAAAGCTTTGATTTTATTACTTAATCTACATTTATTTTTCTGTAATCCATAACCAAATTTAATATATTTATCAAACATAATTATCCTCCTATACTGCACTTTCAAGATCATAATAATCCATATCAATACAAATATAACTAATATAAAAATGAATTTTACAATTTAAATTGCCGTCGGTATTGGTAAATCTAAATCTAACATAATTATCTACACCATATTTCCCGACTAAAGTTACATCTTGAAAAAATCTATGTGCTTCTGTTGATTCATATATTCTAACTTGATTAGATTTCTTAAATTCTACCGCATTAGCCTTCTTTTCCTCTTTAACAATCAACGATCCGATAGTAGCACCACTACAATCAACTCCAGTACTATCTGTTATATCAACCGTGGTAGATCCATCAGTAGCATCAAAATAACAAGCAGTAATATCATTAACATTTGTAACATCCGTAAATATGCCCCACAAACCTATAATTTTAAAACTTCCATGAAATTTAAACAGATTCACAGGATCATCAGAAGCAGTAATAGTAAATATATCTTGACACAAATATCCAGATGATCTAGACATAAAACAATAAGGTGAATTCGGATGTATATCCTCTATCGCAGGGATATGCGAAGACATAGCTGCTTTTATACCAGATGGTACTACTTGATTATACATTTCAGCCATTTAAAATCTCCTATAAAGTTCCTCTACCAATTCCAATCACAGTTACTGTGATAGTTGTAGCACTTCTAACAAATCTTATACGTATATAATTATAACATCCATTTATAGTCCACACATAATTATATGTAGTTGCACTACCAGCAGCTATATTTTGTGTCAATACAGTAGCCCAATCAGAATTATTAACTGACGCATCTAAATAAATATCACCAGCACCACTAGCATCAGTAACAACTTTCAATTGAATATGCCATTGACTATATTGGAAAGAATTGTATGCGCCTGAAGTAGTTGAAGCTGTTACCCCATTTAAAAATGTAATTACACCCGTATCTGAAGTAGAATGTTGATTATTTACATTTACATTAATAACATTATCAATATCATCATAACCAGCAATTCTTACTTGGCCATATTGATCAACTAATATTGGTGTAGCATCATTATCAGTATATGTTGTCGGTACAGATTCATATTTGGCAGCAATTGGGACTGCTGTTGGTGTAGCTCCATATGAAGAATCTATTGTTGTTAAGTCCAATTGATTTGTACCATCACGTACAGCAACATACGAATTACCATCAGAGCCTCTTTGTCTATCCCATTCATCATTACCATTAAGATAATATTGGAAGCCATTTGTATCTAATGCTATAACTTTGGTAGATTCTATATTATCTGTATCTGGATTATCGGCTGTAATCCTTTGTATTTGTTCAACATCAGATGGTGATGCAACTCTTTCATGTGCAATTATACCAACATTATCTGGATCCTTATTTGTAGAAGCATCATATACACCATCCAATTCCAAAGTACCACCACTACTACCACCTGAAACCGGAATACCATCAGCAGTTACAATAATAAATTGATCCATATGCACAAGATAAAAATTATCAGCATACTCAGCTTCAATATAATCTTTTATTGTTGGTTGTGATGCCGTATTCGGTATAGATGCATCAACAATCACCCTATGTTGTTTTTGAAAATTGGTATCTAAAAACTGATCCATTCTAATCGTAGACTTATCTAATACAGAATTAGAATTTAGATCAACATCCACTAATCTAACTCTAGCTATATGGACAGCCATATTTTATCCTCAATTCTATCGTTTGATTAAATTTGATTTATGGATAATATAAATAGATTAATAATCCATAATTTTTCTACCGATCTTTTTTTCCATTTCAGCTAATTTCATATCATGCTCTATCATAATATCAACAAGATTTGAAAATTTATTCTGAGCTTTCCAATTCAATATTTTAGCCGCTTTTGAAGCATCACCAAGAAGTAAATCAACTTCTGTAGGTCTAAAATATTTCGGATTGATCATAACATATTCACTAGGATCTAAATCTAATTTACTAAATACAAGATTTACAAATTCTCTAACACTGTGTGTTTCACCAGTAGCAATAACAAAATCATCTGGTTCAGAATGATCTAATATTAATTGCATAGCCTGAGTATATTCCGGAGCATAACCCCAATCTCTTTTGGCATCTAAATTTCCTAATTCTAAAATATCTTGTATCCCAACTTTAATCCTGGTAGCTGCTCTAGTAATTTTCCTAGTTACAAAATTTTCTGATCGACGTGGCCCTTCATGATTAAATAATATCCCATTAGCAGCAAAAATTCCGTATGATATTCTATATGTTCTAGTTAAAAAATATGTAAATACTTTTGCTGATCCATATGGAGACACGGGATTAAATGGTGTTAATTCGTTTTGTGGAGTCTGTAAAACTTTACCAAACATTTCGCTAGATCCAGCATTATAGAATTTAGTATTTGGACTATATTTACGTATTGCTTCTAAAAAATTGACACATCCATTAATTAATACGTTGGATGTATATGACGGCATATCAAATGATATTCGAACATGTGATTGTGCTGCTAAGAAAAACACATAATCCGGTTTAATATCCATCATAATATTATAAACGTTAGGCGCATCCGTAACATCACCATAATATAAGTGGAATCTATTATTATCCAATAAATGATTAATACGAGAAGTACTAAATGTCGATTGTCTCCTAACTATACCATATACAATCATTCCACGTTCCAATAATTGATCAGCTAAATGCGAACCATCCATACCTGTGCAACCAGTAATTAATGCAATTTTATCTTTCATACAAAACTCCCATACAAATTTATAATATATATACCAATTCAAAAATAATCGGATTTCGGAGAATTTATTATGAGTAAAATACCTGAAAAAAGAGATTATATTATTGACATTATAATGTTAATAGGTATCGCATTAATAATAATTTTATTTATTTTAGCAACATAGCAAACCTAAATAAAAAGGAGATAAAATGCCAAATTACAAAATAACAAATGGTGTACCAATTATAGATGGGTATATACAAGACAATTTATATCCAATAAAAAATCGTAATAACCATAAATATTCAACAAATCCAACAAATCAAATAAAAGTACAAAATGGCAAATTTGTAGGTAAGCAAGCTAGATTTACTATGGTAGAGGATGAATTTGTATTACATACAATATCTACAGAAGATAAATATAGAACTAACGCTAGAATATATTTCCAAATTGGTCCAAATCTTGTAATAGCTACACCTGATAGTAATGTAAATACATCACCAAATTGTAAGAATGGATTTATTATAGATATCAGCAATTATAAAATTGTTAGATATTTTGAACACCCAGATAATATAGCTTTTAGTGGTCATTGGTTTCATTATGATAATAAATTATATACAATAGAAACTAAAGAAAATGGTACAGCAAAAATGAGAGCATGCGTATATGATATAAAAACAGATAATTGGTACTATAAGAAACAAGCTCCTGTATCTAGTTTCGCTTGGGCATCAACTGCAGCACAACTTTATAAAAATAAAATATATGTATTTGGATATTTAGATTCTACTTATACGCCCCAAAACCAAATATGGTGTTATAATATAGATACAGATGAATGGTCGTACAAAGGATCATTATTGTCAGGCACATTTCATTGGAATAACGATACAACACCATCACTTAGTACACCGCAATTTAATGGGAATTATTATTATCTAGATATTCTTTATTCATCAGAATTTGTTAAATATGATACAAATAATGATGTCGTTTATACATTACCGCCATATCCTGGAACAATTGGTGTAAGAAAGAATGTATTAACATGGTATAATAAAATTTTTGTAAGTGGTTATACAGATACATCAATTTATGTATTTGATATGTACAAAGAAATATGGAGCAAATTAACAGATGCTCCATATTCAGATGCACATACACCCAATATAATGTTCATATACAATAATAAATTGTTTTATAGAGAATTATATGATACAGATAATCTATATCTCAAAGCATATGATATGGCGACAGAACAGTGGATTCCGATAGAAACATTAGAAAATGTGAAAGCATCCTATAGTTTTTATTGGTTAACTGCTATTTTTAATAATAAATTCTTTATAATTGATCCATATAAAGCACCATCGGCAAATAATATATATGAACTAAATCTTGACACATATACTTGGAGAATAAAACAAACAGGTATAAATACAGGTATAAAAAATGCCAGGCCTCCTAAATTACAAAACCCTGACATCTTTGCAAAATATCAAAACACACCGTGGATGGGATATCCTATTGAATTTAATAATAAAATTATCTTATCTGGATCTTCTGATTCTAGTGCTAAAGGAGTTACATTAAATGTTCTAGAGTGGGCAGATCATCATATAAACGATTATCAAGCAACAATTAGAGCTATGATGTAATTAAGAATATAATAATAAATATGTCTCATAATCTATATCTTCTTGTAATGATTCTTTAATTGGCTTTAATACTACTCTATGGAATGTTTCACCACCCATATAATCTGGTAATTCTTTATCTTCAACTTTCTCATAACCCATTCGTTTAGCATATTGTTCTAATACACCAGATTTAACCGCTTTATAAGAAGTACTTTCTCTAGCTTCAAAAACGATTGGTAATTCATTAGCAGAAGCCACTCCAAATATATACCTTATTGCCATCAAATAAGCAGTATTAGAGTCTTCTTTAATAGCCAAATCATATACATGAAGATGCACAAAATCTTCATCATCTATAGCTATTAATATATACCCTATCATATTTTTACCAATACTTATAAATGCACTATTAACAGATTTATCATATCTTTCATTATTATCTCTAGATTGATCAAGTATTTCATATATTTGATTCTCATTATACCATAAACCTTTATTATCATTATAAATTTCTTTTTGTAATTTATAAACTTTATTAGCCGAGGTTTTATTAACACTAATATTACCTAATACTATCCGTTTATTAATTGGAATAACATTAGGATTTTTTCTTAATTTATACAACCAACTCTTACGTGCATCACTATATATAAAATCATTAATCATAACATGTTGGTATGGATTATTGACACGATCAGAACTTGGTATTACATCATTACATGATGTACCAATATAAACAGGACAATCACTGAATTCAGTCCAAAACTTTCTATATATATCATCTATAAGATTTTTATAAATTGGTTTTTGGTAAGATCGAGTAATTTCTATATTATCCAATATAATACCTTTAGGTAAATTATATTTATTATTTTCATCAAAAATTACTACAACTGATTGCGCGATTATATTATGTGTTCCAAATAAATTTTTACGACATTGTATCGTAAATTGTTGTGTATTTTCTTTAAACATATAATCATGATTATAAGTTGAGCCAAATGGCATACAACAATCTGTATAACTACCAGCTAACCAACCCTGTACATCTGATTTACTATGTATCTGCGCAATAAAATCATATATATCATATTTCATTCCATATTTTGATAATTCATCACATATACTCATATATAAATTCTTATTTATTTGTGTATCTTTATTTAAGAAAGATACAACACTATCTGGTAATAATTTATTAAGGTCTTTAAATAATCCTGAAGGATTATCAACCACAGCTGGAATATTATTTCTCCTTGATCCAAGAGCTTTGGATATTAATTCTCTTAAATTTCTTGAACGATCTGATCCGCTAATAACATTAGAACCTAATATATTATTAGATATAATTATATATTGGTATGATTTAGATATGGGTTTTAATTTTTGTTTTCCATCTAAACTACCTTCAGCTAAGTCTTTTAATTTTTCTATATTTCTTTTTATGTAATTTGTAGGATTTTCTAAATCTGGAGCAAAAAGCACGGGTTTTAAAAAAGATGATTGATCGATAATTTCTTTCAATTCTCTATCACCAGTGAGAATGGCCCGTTGAATAAAATCATTTAAATTTGATATTGGTAATTCCTGATCATCTATTTCAGGATTATATTTACTAATATTTCTTCTAAATTTTATTGCATCATCTATATTAGAAATAGTATCTAAAATATTTGATAAGCTTTCAATATCAAACAATATTTTATTATTATAACAATAGCCATTGACCCATAATAACGCATCATGCCATTCTAATGGATCAAATCTTTTAATATAACCATATATCATTTTTTCATTATTTATATATTTATATAATTCCTCTATATATTCTAATCCAATATTATATAAATTATTACGATCATCCATATTAATCATATCCAACACAATCTTATTCATTAACGAAAGCAAATGATCACTACTAAATATATCTGATAATATATGAAAATCATAATTATCTTTATGAGCAAAAATGGTTAAATTGGGTATAATCTGTGAAATAAATTTATTAACAAAATTTCGATCTACATTTAATTTAAATTTCTTTTCTAAAATAATTGATACACATTCTATAATATCATTCTTTATATCATCACCATTTTTCAATCTCATTATAATTTTTCTGAATTTACTTCTAGTATTCTTTTTATCAGCAGAGCATAAACCTATTAATTGAGCATATAATGGTAAATTCCCATATTTCCCAATTAAAGAATTCAATAGATTAAGCGTAATTCCATCTTCTGATGATAATGGATCAAGCAAGCTGATCATAATAAAATCAGAAATTGAATAATCACCAAAAGATAATTTAGAACGTATATTATTAGCCATATTATCTAATTCACCATCAAATACAGCTATATCATGATCCGACGATAACTCATCACCTTGATGATTTAAAAGATATACATTATCTTTTATATTTATATATCGCTTAATTTCTTGTACTAATTCATCTTTATTTAAAAATTGCAAATGATCCATATTAGCAAATGGCATCACTTCATCTATTTTCAATATATCATCTTTTGTTATAATATTGGCTATATTTGTTTCATTATAATTATCTATATTTACAACATTATTATTATTTAATCTATACAATTCATATATAGTATGTAATGATCCTATATTTATATCGTAGCGATCATATTCATATGATAATGATATTGTACTAACATAACTACAATATGTATTACTAACATCTTCAATATATATATCTTTAAAATCATCATATGATAGAATAACATTACTATCTAATCTTATATAATTACCTATTGCACATTGATCTAAAATTTCTTTTAATATCTCTTCTGAATCCATTATACAATATGCTAAAATATCCAATAATACATTTATAATAAATTTAGAAAAATATTTCCATACACCTTTTATTACATATTTATTTAAAGGTTTAAATAGATATGCTTTATCATCATCAGTATTTTCAACAAGAGACAAAATTTTATCAATTATATCTCGTTTATATTCATAATAATTGCCTTCATGACAGGCTCCTTTCTCAATTATAAAATGATACTTAGAAGCATTATCAATAATATATTCAAACATATCATCATATGATGCAAAATCATGGACTGATTTAGTTTTCTCAACATCTACATTATAAAAAATTGTTTTCAATTTATTTAATATATAATTGGCTATAATAGAACTAAAAGTAAAATAAAGATCACCATATTTTGACCGATCAAATTCTATATAACAATTTAATGGATAATAATAATATGCATTACGTACATGAACACCACTAAAATTTAAATATAACTTTTCAATTTTCGTTGATGATGATATATCATCAATTAGAAATTTCGAAATTATATTACCAATAGGTTGACCATTTATTAAGTCTACTTTATTATATAAATATTTTAATGTATAATAATACCTATGTATAAATTCATTTATATCAGTACGTATTATTTCATAATCTTTTGAAGAAAATTCACTAATATCATCTATAATTCTTGTTTTTTTATTTTGATGTATATATTTATTTATAAATGATTTAGAATCTATAATGTATTCTTTATATAAATTACATTCATTCATATCGGGATGATCTTTCACGAGCTGATTGATAATTCTATCAATTATGGGAGAACGTTTTAAAAATATTTCGAATTGACGTTTATCATATCCAAGATTACATTTTAAAAATTTCAACAAAATATTAAGCAACATCGGATAATTTGATTGCCATACTGGCGACATATTATCAATCATAAATTTAATATTCTTATTCTTATCGTTCGATAAAATAAAATCTATATCTTCTTCAGTAATTGTATTATTTTTTAATGCAATAATTAATGCTTTAGCTAAATCTCTACACCTATAACTACTATCTACAGCACATAATTCATTACTTAATTTATCTACATCATCTGATATACTTGCTAAAAATGATCTGCTTAAAGGTTGAGAATCTTCTTCATTTAATATATATTTCATAATTTTATCCCATTAGTATTTTAATGTTTTTTACTATGGTACGAATTATATTTTCTGATAATTTACCACGCATAGCTAAAACATCTTTAGCAATAGCTTTTGCTAATTCTGATTGATCTTCACTTTTTAGAATTTCTTCTAATTGATCATCAGAATAATCTTCCATTTTAAATAATTTATTATGTCGATTCATCATTGCTACCTAATAAATTTTTTAAAACACCATTACGAAATGTCGTAATAGCTTTTTCTTTTACATCTTTATCAATTCTTTCAGCAACACATTGATTTATACCATCATATACACCCTGTAATAATTTATTAATCATATTATTACGGAATGCCGAACTTTTATAAAATGATTTCCGAATAATTCTATTTATCATATCTTTTAATAATTCCACAAAATCTATATTTATGCCAGTTAATTCTTTATATTTTTTCAAATTATCAATTATCTCATCTAATTCATTATCATAATCTTTATTCAATAAAATATTCTTACACAATTTCCCCAAATTATTATAAAAATTTTCGTATTTATCTTGTATATTATTAATTATACAATCAATAGATATGATTTTGCTAGTCTCTTTATTTTGCTCTTTAGACTTGGTATAAGTTCTATTCATTACTTTCTAACTCCACATAATAAAAAATATACGGTTCGATTTTTTCTTTAATCCAATTTGTTATACAAGATGTAATTAAGTTAAATATTTTTGTCTTTATATCTTTATCTTTACCCTTCTCTAGATAAAATTTCGAGAAATATGTTATAAATCTAGATTGTTGTATCGGAGATAAACCATTAAATGCTGATTCGAGGTACTTTTCAGAAAAAACATCTAATATATATGAATTTAAATCCTTATTATTGTTATAACAATAATTTCTTATTTCATTATATATGGTCTTCATATTTTTTTTAGTAGGATTTAACATTAACCGATAAAGTAAAGAAGTAATCTCCCTGTCTGTAGTTTCATATATATATTTCATATCGATTTTAATTAATAATTTAATTAGTTTTGAATTTTATATAGATATGAACCACAAAGGCATGTTAGATCCAGGAACAATTCTAAATATAATATAATTATCGTTTCTAGAATATTTTATTTTATTTATATCAATATATTTATATTTTGGAGCTTTTCTTTCATTTAATACCATCATTAGTGGTGACCCATCATATCTAATATGTATCTTACTATTATTAATTCCTAATATAACACCAAACCATCTTATAAATAATCCATTATAAATAATCCAATCACCAGGTTTTGGATCCCAATCAACTAAACTCATCCACTGTAATAAATCTATATCCATAATAATTCATTTTTATATATGTACTGCAGTAAATATAATAAAATCGTGAGTACATTATGGCAAAATTCCCAAGAATTTATACCAAACAAGATATTATTAATATTCTAAAACCATTTCAACCAGGATCTGGTACCTTACACCGGAAAGCAATAGAAGATGGATTCAACGAGATAAAAAGAAAAATAAAAGCAGAAGAAGCCATATCATCACACAGTGAATTTAAAATAAAATTTACAGATAAACACTGGTTAGATGATTTTATACTCGAATCTCTTGGTGGTAAACGTAATGGGTTAGAAGTTCGATGGAAAATTTCTAATAAAACATATATATGGGATCCATTCACTGGAGAATTAAATGAGTATTAAATTTATTAAATATCAACCTATCACATCAATAATTCCGCTTGATTATTTTAAAAATATGGAAGTTTATATTATAGAACCATATAATGAAGATGTATATGTTGTATCGATAAAAATAAATAAAGAAAATACTATTGTACAAATATTAGATAATGATGGAAATCCATTCAATAGAGAGAAACAATTAGAAAAATCAAAAACATTACAAAAAGATATATTTATATTAACAAATTTAATGATCGATATAAATATCACAGAATCATTATTTTATTATAATAAAGATAATGCTATTATAGAATGGTTATACGGAACAGAATTTGCATCATATGGAATGTTGTTAGATGTTATAGGTAAACTAATAAAAGTGCCAGCACCATTACATCATTTTATATTAAATGATGAAAAATATAAAGATATAATAAATGGGAAATATGGTGAAGAACTGATTGTCAAGCCAAATATATTTAAAACATCTTTAATCGATAACAAAAAAATAATTTTAAGAACCAAATGGAGGAAAGCATGAAAGAAAAAATCAGAAAAACATTCGATAATAGAACATTACAAAGTAAATTAAATCAAGTTCTAAAAGAAGATGATAATCCAGATGAAATTATGCAAGCAGCAAATGAAACGGAAAATCCAGATGAAGTTATGGAAAAAGCCGGGAATGAAGAGATCAAAAATGATAATGATATATCTGAAGAATTGAAAAATAATCTAAGTACAGCGATTAGTAAATTAACTGATTTGAAAACTAAATGTGATCAAACTGATCTTCTTGATACATTCGATAATATATTAACATTATTAAATAAAACTCAGACAAGTATTATTGAGTACATTAAATCTAAATCTACCTAGGCTTTTTTCCTCGACCAACTCCCATAGTTATAGTCAGGATGCCAGAAGTTCTCAGTTGGATAAGGACCGGTCGGAGGTCTGTTGGTTTGTTCCCTAGATTGATCGTATAATTTAATATTTTGATTAGTCAACTTTGAAATGTTATATAAAGGACTACTTTTCTTGGAATTAGATTTCTTTTTCATGATATCTCCTTTTTAAATAAGTTTGAGAGCATCAAACTTAAAATAAAAATGGCTATATTAAATAGATTAAAGATTCACGGCAATAATATGATAATGGTACCAGGATGTGAACCATTTTCTTTAGTAAGTAATATTGGTCCAGAATTAGCGTATGGTGGGAGCTGTAAAAGCTGTTATGTAACTATTGAAAAAGCATTAGCAGCTATACCAGGATCATATATAATGTCCGTCCCTTTTTCAGATAAATATTTTGTTATACCAATATTTCATAAAGAAGGTTGTAATGACTGTAAATCTCTGGAAGATTATTATAAAATTCTGAGAGATTTAACTGAAGATTCTGGAGGTGATCTAAAATCTATGCATGAAATAGATTATACACAAGTATTGGATGATATTATAGAAAATTATGGGGGGATCTGCTGGTGATACGGTATAAGATATGCGCTGAATGCGGTGAAAAAAAAAGAATACCTGATGATTTCTACAAGGATGATAGAACTCGTGATGGGTTTTATAATATTTGTAAATCTTGTTTCAATAAAAGACGAAAAAGATACTATAAAAATAAAAATCGAGTCAAAAATAATTTAACAAGATATCACGGTGATATCTTTTAATCATAACCCCATAAGGAGGTCAAAATGGCTGAACAACCTGCAAACACTGATATCACTGTTAAAAGACATGTCAGAACCAAAAGAGCAGATACTCGATATACAAGTATCAAAGCTCTTATTATGGATATGACTGATCTTGAGGCTGTTGTTCCGTCGGAAGAAGTACAAATTGCTCGTACTTATGATTCGAGCACCTATTCCGTTGGTACATATTACACGAACAACAACCATTATATGCCGATTGTTGTTTATCCGGCTGCCGTTACAACATATGAAGAAGTTATGGCTGCTGATATCAATGTCAAGGCTCCAAAGATCGGTCGAGAAAGATTCTTCGTCAAAGAAGATGGTCACGAAGACGAAGATCTTCACCAAAACGTTCGAGATGTCAAGTAATTTGCTCCTTTCGTGCTTTAATGGGGATAATGAAAATTATCCCCATTATTGTATATACGATCAAAATTAAATAAAATCAAGGAATAAATGATGGCAATGTGGGAAGATTATTGGGATAACACTAGTTTTATGGGAGATAAAACATATGTTTTTATCCCATTTACATTACAAATTGTAATAGAACCTGTTAGATACAAAAACAAAAGAAGAGAAATAGAAATATGGGTAAGTAAATATATCCACAATTTAAGATATGCTCTAAAAAATGACAGTAATTTTAACCAAAATGGGCTAGTAAAAGAAATAGCTTACACAACACAATTCGGGGAGATGCCACACAGAATTAATATTACTGGGTTTTATAGAACAACCTATAATGATTACAAAAACACAACAAAACAAACGGATGATACATATAGAATGTCTACTATGGTCGATACTGGAGATTCAACACAATTAGTACAAGGTAATATTGGTGGACAAGTTTCATATGGACAAGATACAACAACAGCTTGGGATGCAATTGTAGCACAATTCATTACAAATCTAACTAACGCTACAGCTGGTACTTCTACAGAAATTACAATTGATGATATATTAAAATTAGATTTTGGTGAAGTAAAATATGGTCTTAATTATAGGACATTACCACAATGATAGATGATTTATTATCATTAACAATAAATATCGCTAGTGATAATGATATCACTAAACTTTTAATACAATTAATGTTATCTATTGTAGAAGAAACCAACGATAAAGATATATCATTCCCAGATACAATATTGGAATTATTAATAGATTTACTTGGTGAAGATATAGTAAATAAATTAAAACCAAAGATAATTATAAATAAAGATTTAATAATGAATGTAATATCAGAAAATAACTGGATAAATGATGAAGAAGAAGCATATAATTTTGTACTAGAACATCTAAAATTATTAAAAAATATAGATTTAAGCAAAAATAGTTAAAATTGGTATTATTATGAAACGTAAATTAAATGAAGATGGAATGACAACAGGTGATATAGCAATGTTTATGACAACAGCTATTCCATCTAATACCCCAAAATTAAATCACAAGAAAATAATGAGAATTAAACTAAAACATAATCCATTAAACAAAAAAAGGAGAAAATGAAATGGAATTAGAATTCACAACCAAACATACTATCAATGTTAGGCCCAATGGTATCAAAATTTTTTTTGATTCCAATATATTACACGGGAAATATGCAGATTATTTAATTGAATCCAAAAAACTCAAAAACAAAAAATTAATTAAAGAGGAAGACGATTTCAACGACGATTTCAACGACGATATCACTACAGATGATATTATCGCTATCAATAACGACAATGATGAAGAAAATGATTTGGCTGGTATCGGCGGGGAAATGGATGAAAAAGATATCGAAATGGATACCGGATTAGAGGATAAAGACAAGCTTGAAATCATTAAAAAATTTATTAAACCCCTTATTGATGGTATATCAGATAAAGTTGTTGGGAATGGCAAAATGTCTAAAGTTACAGTTGATGATGAAGAATTATCTGTTGATATCGATATTGATGATGTATCAATTGATGATTTAATGAAAATAGTAGAAGTTGCCACTGCTATACTAGATGAGATTACATTAGAAGTAGTTGGGGAAGGGGAAGAAGAGGAAGAGGAAGAGGAAAATAAAGAGGAAGAAGAAAATAAAGAGGAAAATAAAGAGGAAGAGGAAAATAAAGAGGAACTTGAAACAGAAGGCACCGAGCCAGGACTCGATGAAAAACCAGAAGATAATGAAAAATCAGAAGATAGTCATATTGAAGCCAAATTAGAAGGCGAAGATAAAATTAAAAAACCAGAGGAACCTATAAAACCGGAAACCGAATGTACTGGAGATTTAACTGAATGTGATAAAGATATAACAGAATCAACACAGCACAAATTTAGTAACGTTTATTATGAAGATAATATGATTACTGTTATTACAAGTAATCTCGTTAAACAATATTTAAAAGCACAAAAATAATATTCCATGAAACCTCCAAGATAAAATTCCCGTCATTTATTGGCGGGAATTTTATTATATATGGTCTAAGATGTTTTTAGCACGAACAATATAAGTATGGCGTTCTAGAACAATATGCTGTTGTTCAATAGTTAATTCTCTTGCCAATTTGGGATTAGAAATATATTTCTCCGCTAATGTAATCATTTCTTCAGGACTTTTAGCCATAGGAATTATACCATCTGGTATATTATAATCTTCAAACTGTTTAATTTTATCAGTTATCGTTACACAATTACATAAAGCTGTCTTAAAAATTCTCTCTGGTATATCTATACCAAACTCTTGGGTATGAGGCTCAGATATAGCCGGGCATATTCTAGATTTATTAAAAATTCTAGCTATATCATCAATTTCAGATCCTTCATAATTAAATGGTGTATTTTGCCATCCTCCCCATCCATATATAATATGATTTTTAAATTTATATAATAAAGGATCCAACCATTTATCTAAAGATTTATTTTTATAATTCCATCTCCCACCAATAAAAGTAATATCATAAGATGGTTTTATATTTCTATCTGGTTTAAAAATAATTGAATCAGCAGCTGTTGGTAATCCCAATACAGGTATTCCTATTTTTTCCACCCAATAATTCCAAAATTTATTTATCAAACTTCCCATAGCATAGCCAAATAATAAATCGGGCTCTTGATTTCTAACCCAATCTATTACATCATAAGATTCATTAATATTATCAGGTTTTATCTTATACTTTCCCCAAGGGTTAACATGTATGATCAATTTTGTACGCTTATGGTCTAATGGAACTTTTTGTCTCCAACCAGAATCATTTATAAAAATATCCGGATGATCCCAAGATTTACCATCATATAAACCAGCTTCATGACCTAATGCTCTAAATGCATTAATATAACCACGTACTATATAATATGGAGCTCCACCATCAGGGTTAAATAATAATATTTTATATGCCATATTTTTTCCTAAATTTCTCTCTCAATAATTGTACATAATCTTTATTTATTACAATAGATTTATAATAACTTAAATTATTCCTTCTTTTATTGCGCGCTTCAGGAGACTGTTTATGATACAAATGAACAAAATTTATAAAACGATCATCATATAATTTAGTTGCAAATTGCAATACTTTGTAAAAAGCTAAATCTTCTTCACCCCATCCAACAAAATTTTCATCAAATCCACCAATTTTTATTAATGCTGATTTATTGGCACAGACAGATCCTCCAATAAATTTAGATGTTTCGTGTTTACCATTTGCTGGTAAAGTTCCAACCATATGTGTAACAACACTATTGTGTAATATTCCAGTTGAATTTACTTTTTGTGTACTATTCTCATCTAAATATAATACTCTTGATCCTATATGGCAAGAATCATATTGTGATAATATAGTATTAACTACACTCGCATAATTTGATGGGACAAGAATATCACCATCATGTAATATCAATTTTTCAAATTTCGCCGTTATAATACCATGATTAAACGCAGCGCATTTATTAAATTTATTATTCGATTTAATAAATTGATGATTAATCGGTTTAATTTTATTTATATTAAATTTCGAATTATTATCTTCTTCACATACAATTATCTCTACAACAGGAAAATGCTGGGCTCTAATATTATTAATAACTGTATATAACGAATTTATTCGATCTTTAGTATAACGCATAGGTATAATTATAGATATTCCACCCAATTTACTCTTATTAGAGAAATCACAATATAATTCAGCTTTGGTATTATCATATAATTTTCTATTTTCCGGAAGAATAGATTTATTTCCTACAGAATGTTCTGCATGAATTAGAAAATATTTATCACTACCAGCAACATCATAAAATCCCTCCGGCTGCATTTTGGCTAAATAAACCCTACGCGAATAATCTATATGCTCCATCCCATAATCACTAAATTTTTCATTAAAATATCCAATCTTATCTATTACTTCACGTTTAAAAGCCAAAACAGCTCCGTGTGGTTTATTATCGATTCTATATAATGTCCTACCATTTACAATTGTTGGGTTACCCTGTGAATCTGCCCCATAAATACCAATTTGTCTATAACTAAAATGCTTAAATTCTGTAATTGCCATTGCTTCAAAATAAAAGTTTTCCCATCCATCATTTAATATTTCAACATCATCATTTAATACCAAAATATTTTCAAATCTATTCAAAGCCTGTAAAAGCCTATTAGTATTTCCAGCTACACCCAATCTTTCCTTATTATTAATAAATATAATATCAGATTGTTCATCTAGCCATCTTTTGACATTAATATCTGTAGATTCATCTGAAACAAAAACTTTTGTTCTAGAAAGATTTGTATGCTTACGTATAGAATTTATCAATCGTTTAAGTGAATCTAATCTATTGAATGATAGTATACCTACACCAATATTATTGGATATACCATAATCAAATTGTTGAATAGATTCATCAAAAATTTTCTGAACGTTTGATCCTCTTCTAATTTTCCCGATTCGTATATCTTTCGATACTTTATGTTTAGTATTTGTATTCAATTGGTGTAATGTTCGTTGCAATCTTTTAGTTTTTACATATTTTGTTTCATTGACAACATTATTATTAGATTTTTGATTAAATCTGCGTACAAATGTTTTTGGTTTTTGTATTACATCAACATTCTCAACATCATCTATTTTAACCTGTTTTATCAACATTAATATTTTCGGGGTATAACGTAAAAAATATTCAGAGAGTTTCTTTGTTTCTCGAGGTTTAAATACAACAACATTTCCATTTTGATCTATAACTTCTACATAATTATTAGATCTATTATGAAATTCATATATCTTCATATTTTAACCCTAAGGCTTACATACACAATCTAATGGTTTAATTTTAAATTCTCTAAATACCATAATTTGATCTCTGCAAAAAGAAATATTTTTATCTGGGAATAAATCTCTAATAATTCCAACAACATCACGATAAACATCAAATTTATTTTGTACTATATGTTTCTTGCCAATTGCATTATTACTTTTTTTAGATCCATATTTAATATGTTGTATTAGATTATCAGGGTATATTTTCTTTAAAACATGTATTAACCCACTAAATCCTCTATATACTCCTAGTGTAACTTTATCAAAATCTATACCAGAAGCTTTAATTTGTATAAGCATATTCTCATACAAAGATTTAGATTCGCCAGGATATAAAACTGAAGGAAGATGATCATCACCAAACAAAGGATCTAATCTCAATCTTATTTTATACCCCAATCTATATAATTCTTTAGCTACTTCTAATCTTTCTTTAAATGATGGTGTTAATTCTTCTGTATAATTTATAATCTTCTGTGGATTAAATGATATAACATGAATAAAATGATGGCGTAATTCTTCCGGAATATTATAATAATTTTCAATATCATTTAAAAATGGTTTAGATAAAATGATATATATAACTTTAGGATGATCAGCAGCAACTTCAGCTAACATCGGAGACATATGTAATAATCTATCAAATATCATACCATCAGATAATTCTCCAACAATAATTGGACTACGTTTTCTATTTCCTCTTTCTGTTAGATATTTATGCAATTGATCTTTCCCACGGCCTAATAAATCTGCACCAACTTTTGGAACTAATTTATATCTAAATACTCTATTCAAATAACAATAATGACACCCTAAAGGACAATATGAAGCAAATCGTAATTCCATAAAGGGAGTACATATCAAATCTTTTGAACCAGGCATCGATTCTTTAAGATAATCTTTTGTATTAATTATAATCAAAGATTTAACATCACGTTCCGTATATTTCCTTGGAACATCATTCAACACATGCCACGGTATTATCTCTGACGGATTCAATTCCTGAATCATTCTTTCAGTGAATTCTGAATCCATTAATTTGTCTTGTACATATAGAATATCAAAATTGAAATTATATTTCATTGTTCAATCTCTCATTAAATGTTTTTTGATATTTACTAGGCACATTTTTTATATTTTTAATAAACAATTTTTTATGTAAATCAGTATTAATAAACTGACTAAATGGAATTACAAAAACATGATATTTTTCATTTATAATTTCAGAATAAAATTTAGGTTTCAAAACATTAAAACCATCTTCATCTACAATACAATATTTATTATGTGAAGCGGTATTAAATATCACCATAGGCATTAGTAAATCACCAGCCTCTTCAACAGCTTGTTCCCACCATTTATATATCGACCCATAGCCATCCACTAGATGACTAAGCTTTACTTCCGAAGATCTATTTTTTAATTCTAGTAAAAAAGCTAATCCACTAGCAAATAGATCACCCTTAAATGAATTAGCATATATCCCTAGTTCTTCTTTCAATATCGGTAAAGAAGTAACAAGGCCACCGGACCTTGGAACTCTAAAAAATTCCACTCCGGTAGCCTTGCTTAATTGACTTCTTATATTTCTTTCGAATCTTTTACCTTTATCACTTGAAAATTTTGGCATATATCACCCCAAGCTTTCTCCACCAAGTAATTTATCTATTTGGTCATTAATTTCACTTTCTTCATCTAATTCATCATCATATACAACGGTATTTTCTTCTACTTTATTTACTTTTTCAACAGCTTTAGCAGCTTTGGTAGTAGCTTTAGTAGCTTTTGTTTTATTAGGTTTGGGAGCTTCAACTGGTGAATCTATAACATTATATTCTATATCCTCACTAATACCAGTTTTAAATTGACTTACTTTTTCTTGAAGAGCATCAATATCAGGAGCTTCAAACAAATCTTTTAACGAAAATCTCATATCAAGAAGTTGATCGACTGAATATTTAGACTTTGTTTTCTTATTATTAAGAATACTACTTAATTTCATTTTACCACCACCAGTTAAAAATTTAGATTCACTATAATCCGGGAACCCACCTTTAGCTTTAACTTTCAATTTGAAAATATAACAACTCGAAGGATGAAAGAAAATACCATAAGGTTGCTTTTCATATTGATCATCACCCTCATCTGTACGATTAATACAATCAGTAAATTTATCTTGAATCGTTTTAGGAGCATTATACCACATAACTCTATCTCGATATTCTTCAGGATTCATAGGATCATTCAAAACATAAACATTTACAGCCCATCTACCAGAAGCAAGGTATTTCTTTGCAATTCTCGATTTTACTTCTTTAGGTTGACCTTCCATAAGATCGAATCCAAATTGACACAACGGACAATAAGAACCAAACTGTACACGCGGGCATTCCAAAGGTCTTTGACCTCTTCCAAACCAGTGTTTACCATTAGGATAATAAAAATCACCATCCATAGCCTGTTCTGGTTTAACATCTTCAACCATTAAACGACCACCACCTATTATTTTTGTATACTTTTCACCTATTTCAAGACCGGGAAGTACAACAAAAGTAACTTGAAATTCACCATTCAAATTAGATGGGATACGCAATTCATTAGGATCACGCTCAAAACCTCCGGAATTCTTTGACATTTTTTCAGCCAATTTTTTCCTCAATTCTTCCAATTTTTGTTCTTCTTTCGGATCAACTTCAGCCATTTTTTCCTCCTCTGTTTAGGACTTTAATGCTAGATCCACCATTGGACTAACTTTTATTGAATTCTAATCTCTTGAATCCAGCAAGAGATCTTAATGCTTCAAATTTCATTTCAATCGATTTTATAAAATTTTTAAATACATCCATATTTTCACGAATTTTAGATAATTCTAATTCTTTTGTCTTAATATAATCTAATGAATCAACATAATAATCTATATCTGTCTTTCTAGATAAATTCAATTTCTTTTTAAATACTATTGCTGCTTTTGCTCTTGCATGCTTCAATAATATTTCTCTTTGCGAAACAATATTTTTTAATTTACTATAAAGTGATGTCCAAAACGCATAAACCATAGAAATATTTTCTAAATCATGTTCTATATTATCATAATCAATTCTCAAAGGAATCAATAAATTCAATTTTAAAAATCTATCTTCAAGATCTATATCTATATTTATTATATAATCTATAAAATCATCATCATCTATTTCTAGAATTGATTTAAAAAATGCCAAATCATTTTTATTTAATTCCATTTCTTCCATTTTTTACCCTTATAAATTTTACACCGTAGTGTCGGAAAATTATCTAATGGATGAATAAATAATTTTATAATTTTCTTTATAAATTCCTCATTCAAATCATGTTCAAAAACTGATATAACAATTGAATCATAAAGATCTGTTATAATATTAATTCTATTTACAAAAAAATTATATAATGTAGCATGTAATAAATGAGCTGTCGAATTCTGAATTACTCTATTAAATGCCGATCTAATTCCCCTTTCATTCAAAAATATTGGCTTACCTAAAATTGTATTAATTGATTCACTATTATTCAATTTTGAAATACATTCACGTATATATTCACGCAATCTAACAAAAGGTTTCAGAATATCAGAATCATATTGCAACTTATAAACAGAAGATAAAAATAATTTTTTAGCATCTTGTCTATCTATATTAAAATCTTTAGCAATTTTATTATATAGATCTTCCTCCATAATATAATTCATAAGAATATCATCATTAGATAACTTAGCCATACTCCATATATCAGCATGATGCCAGTCTAATACAAGAAATAAATCAAATTGATTAGAAAAATAAAGATCCTTTTTCGAATTTTGTATATTATAATCAAAAGTTTTTCCTCGATCTGTAATAGTAAACCCATAATGAACATTTTTCCATTCATTTTCAACATATACTTTATTATATTCTAATCTGTGATAAATAAATGAAGCTCTGCCTTTCAATAAATTATAATATTTATCACCCCCATCATATACAAATTTATAATTAGTAATTATTTTATTAACAAAAATTTGATTTTTAATAAAATCGAGTATCTTTTTATAATCATTAATAATTATCTCATTTTCATTTATAGTATCAATCAAAAATTCAAAATTTGAAATAGCAGAACTTAATTGAATGGGGTTATCCTTATTAAATAAATCATATCTATTTTCATCAATTTCAAAATATTTTGGATAACCATTTTTATTGTATACAATATTAATCTTCTTCATCGAAGATTCCTGACTGTTTAATAAATTTCACCGATATACTAAGAATACCATTATTTAATTTTTTAACACCATAAATTTCCTTAGGACCACCGCCAGCTTCTCTTATTTTCTTATCTAAATATTTCGATATTTGTTCTGTTTCACCAGGTTGTCTCCATTGCCCATACGGATCATTTTCTTGCACAAGAGCTTTATCTGAATGTAGTCTATTTACAATTCTATTTTCATATACTCTACCTTTAATTACAGCTCCAGGAATACTATCGATATTTCTATATGTTTGTAAAGCTTTCTTACCACAAACAGGACACAATATCTCAGACTCATCTGTAATTCTTCTAATTACTTCCCAAACTAATACTTGGTCTTTACCCAATTTTGAATTAATCATAATCACAATATTATCATCAATTTTATCAATATTGTCCAATAGATCAAATAATTTACATTTTTCACATTCGTAATTATATCTTGGCATAATTAACTCCTAAACATCAAGATTTTGAACTTTATGGGCATTTGAAACAATAAACTCATAACGAATAGAAACTTCACTACCCATCAATTTTTTAAATACTTCATCAGCACTTTTGGCATCTTCCATATGAACTTGATATAAACTTCTTCTTGTGGGGTCAAGAGTTGTTTCCCATAATTCTTCAGCATCCATCTCTCCTAATCCTTTAAATCTTGAAATATAAATATCATTTTCACCTAATTTATATATTTGGTTAATAACATCAAATAAATTATCAAATTCATAATTATTATTATCTGTTTCCAAAACATATTTACCATCATATAAATTCATCATATTTATATTTATAGAATTGAGACTATCAATAATTTTCGTTATTTTATCTGATATCTCTGAGAAATCATATAATGTATCATCTTCATCTAATTCCATCATATCAATATCATAAATTGGTTTGATATCAGTACCATTCAAAATCAATAATTCTGGAAACCCCATCTTATGATAGTTTTCAAAAGAAATAAATTTATTTATAAAATCATGCTTTATTAATTCTAATTGTATTAAATTATTAATAATAGAATTTGTAAAATTATTCACTTTATTATCATCGATAATTATATTCTTAACATGTTTAATCCCCCATCCCAAAAGAGCTCTAATCTTTTCTTCATATGAATTAACATATTTTTTACTCTTGGTCCTTTTATGCACAAATTTATATAATGGTGGTTGGGCTATATATAATCTTTTATCTTCTATTAATTGTTTCATATAATTATAAAAGAAAGTCAACAGTAATGTTCTAATATGACTTCCATCAATATCAGCATCTGTCATAATTATTATCTTCCCATATCTTCTTTTATTATCATTAAAATCATCTCCTGTTCCAGTACCAATAGCTCTAATTATATTCTTTATTTCATTATTATTAAACACTTTATTAATTGTAGATCTCTGTACATTCAAGATTTTACCACGTAAAGCTAAAATTGCTTGAATAGATGAATCTCTACCAAGTTTAGCAGATCCACCCGCTGAATCACCTTCAACAATAAATAATTCAGTCTCTTCAGAATTACGACTACTACAATCAGATAATTTACCCGGTAACCCGATACTAGTCATTAAATTTTTACGTTTTACATTATTAACCGCATTATTCATAGCAACACGAATCTTAGCAGATATAATCGCTTTATTAATTATTTTCTTTATAGATTCAGGATACCATTCATAAATCTGCTTCAATTTAGATCCAACAATACTACTAATATGTCCAGTAATTTCCGGATTAACTAATTTAACTTTTGTTTGTGATTCAAATGAAGGGTTTGGATAACGTAAAGATATAACAGCAACTAAACCACTACGATAATCTTTACCTTCTGGTATAGGAGATTTCTGCCTAAATTTATCTTTATTCTGTTTATAAATCAGATTTAATGATGATGTTATAGCATGTTTAAACCCTGTTACATGAGTTCCACCATCCATCGTATGAATATTATTACAATAACTATATATTTTTTCATTATCTTGATCTGTATATTGAAAAGCAATTTCTATAATCATCTTCCCGTATTTTGTTTCAGCTTCATCTTTTATATATAATGGTTTATCAAGAATAGTTTTATTATTTTCCGTTAAATAATC
>Ga0190316_1000034_pt1 | contig 33827 bp, 30 predicted proteins | sample 48701112_MG_FD_161663 | JGI IMG/M metagenome (GOLD analysis project Ga0190316, IMG submission 161663) | Hydrothermal vent sediment bacterial communities from Southern Trench, Guaymas Basin, Mexico - 4870-11-1-2_MG | ecosystem: Environmental > Aquatic > Marine > Hydrothermal vents > Sediment ... | reverse complement strand
CTAAGGGAGGGTCAAAATCTTTACAGGCTGTTGAAAAAGTCATTTTTTTCTCAGACCCGTTCATAGTCTAACAAGAGCAAAATATTATCCGCAGGCTTGCCTGAAGCAAACAGGATCGTTTTTGAAACCATTGATGGCATAATTAGAGAAATTTGCCACCCCCTAGATAGCCTCTCTGGCCTCTTTGTTACCTCTATATACCTTTTTAAAAAGTAGATTTGGTTGAAGCAAAAAAGTTTTTTCTTTAAGGGACTATTTTTCTGTCAAGGAGGAGCGCAGCGAGCTGCGGAATGCAGGCGAGCGAGCACTCCTTGACAGCCCCAGCTCTAAATAAAATATTTGTATGGTTGCGGTCAGTTTTTTGACCGCAACCCTTAAAAAATGTTTTTTTACAATGTTATGGCTTAAAATTAAAAACAATCCGCGATGATACCTCAAGGTTAACTTCACCAACCTATTTATAGCTTAGCAGATTGCTCCGTTAAGCCATCAAGACCAAGCCCTTTCAGGGTGGCTTTCGCCAAAGCCATAAGTCCAGAGGGTGCGAAGTAAAACGGAGCAGCTTTGACAGCAAGCGAAGCGGCGTGCTAAACTAGGGAACAGGTTGGGTAAAGGTAATATGCATTAGAGTTTTTCAACAAGCTGTTTATATATAATTTAACTTCTCAATAAACAGACCAGCTTTTCCTTTTCTATTATATCTTGAAGTTCTAACAAAGGCATCAATCGTGTCAAAGTATACCGCTAACATCAATTTATGAATTACAGGGTCGGAATGTTTCCATTTCTTAATTCTGCATCTGAAGGTCTAATATAAAAAGGCACTAAGGTAGTAGGATCTGTTTCTTGTGTTTTCTCCAAACTTTCCAGGGCCAACTCTCCTATTACTTCTGGATGAATGCGGTGCAGATGTAAGGGAGGAAATATAGCCTTTTGTTTTAACTTACTTGAAATAATGGATTTATAAATATCCACTCCTGTGCCTGCAAAGATAGTCTTACGTCGATGACCCTTTAAAAGTATTTCAGGAGAGATAGATTTATAATCAGAAACACGCCTTATTTTACCATTACTACCTTGATAAAAAGCAGTAAAAACTTGATTCTTACGCGCATCAAGCATAGGACAGATAAGATAAGGAGTATGAAGAAAATTATGGGCTAAGGCATCCAGTCCATTTACACCTACTAGTGGCTTTTTTAAGGAATAGGCCAAACCTTTAGCAGTAGCCACTCCAATACGCAGACCCGTGAAACTACCAGGACCTTTTATTACGGCAAATAAATCTATTTCTTTAATAGCCACTGCTGTAAATGCTAAAAGGCACTTTAAGCTTCTTATAAGACGCTGATTATGGGTCAAGGGTAAATTTAAATCAAATTGTCCTTTAACTTCTCCTTTTTCTATTAAAGCCACACTTCCTAAAGCAGTTGAAGTATCAATGGTTAATATCCTCATGGCAAGGGGCTTTTATGGATAAGTCTCAAAACATCATTATAAGTAACCATAATTATTAAGGCTATTAAAATAGCTAAGCCAATTTTTTGGGTAATCTCCAGAGTTTTTATACTTAATGGACGTCTTCTGATTGCTTCTATGGCAAATAGAAAAAGATGACCACCATCTAACACTGGAATAGGAAAAAGATTAATAATACCTAAATTGATAGAAATGAGAGCAGCAAAAGAAAACAAAGCAGCTAGTCCTGCTTTAGCCTGATGACTGGTTAACTCCACAATGCCTACTGGACCAGCTAAAAATTTTAAAGAAATCTTACCCAAGATAAGATTTTTAAAGGTAATAATAGTTAATTTAGTGGTAATCCAGGTCTGTTTTATAGCTTCAAGACCTGCTGTCCAGGGAGAAAGGCGGGCGATTTTAACTTCACCTGCAGCCACAATACCAATCACCGGTTTCTCCACTATATCTCCTATAAGAGTTTTTAGCCTCTTTATTTCAGGTTTTACCTTTATTACTAATCTCTTTTCTCCTCTCTGAATAAGTAAAGTTAGAAATTCTCCTCTGGATTTTTGGATTTTTTGAGCTAAATCGTCCCATGTTTTTATAAAGTCATTATCTACTGCTAAGACCAAATCTCCCTTTTTTAAACCAGCCAGGGCCGCCGGCGAGGCAGGTTGAACATCTCCAATTTTAGGCAAAACCCATGGTTTACCTAAAATAGCAAATAAAAAAACAAAAATTACTAAAGCAAATAAAATATTAAAAATCGGACCTGCCAACACAATCAAACTCCGCTTCCAAAGGGGCTGATAAAGAAAAGCTATTTCCTTTTCTATTTCAGATACGCTTTCGTCTGGGGACTCACCCACCATTTTTACATACCCACCCAGAGGAATAGCTGAAAGAATATATTCTGTCTCTCCTATCCGTTTACCTAATAATTTGGGACCAAAACCTAAAGAAAAAGTCTTCACTCCTACTCGGCATAATCGAGCCATCAAAAAATGACCCCATTCATGCACAAAGATTAATGCACCTAAAATAACAACAGTCCAAAACAACGGCAATTTCCCCTCCTTAAATTATCTGATATTTTGAGCTACTTGGCCAATCCAATCTGGAATATTTGAAATCAAACATTCAACTTATACTAAGCCCAACGAACCAATATTGTCAAGCTAATTGGGAATGTGAGGAGTAACTCCCAGGCTGTTGAAAAACTCAGATGCATATTACCTTTTACCCAACCTGTTTTCTAGTTTAGCACCCTGTTTCCGCACCCTTTGGGCTTACGGCTTTGGCAAAAGCCACCCTGAAGGGTTTGGTCTTGATGGTTTAACGGAACAATCTGCTGAGCTATAAATAGGTTGGTGAAGTTAATCCTAAAAGCTGAAACAACCAACACCAAAGGTTGTATAAGAAGTGCTCGCTGCGCTTGGAATTTTCTCTAAAAATCAATTGCGGATTTTGGGCATACCTGTTTGTCAAATTTTTAAAGATATGGTAGAAAATAAATGTGATTTATGCGGTAAAAGATGCCTTTTTCAAAAAGGCAAAAAAAGAAGGTTATGTGGCACGTTCTGTCTATAAATTACAGGAGATAGATAAACGCTATCAGCTTTTTAAAAAAAGAAACAGGGTTTTAGATTTAGGTGCTTCCCCAGGCTCTTGGCTGCAATATATTGCCCAAGTAGTGGGGGAAAGGGGATTGGTATTAGGTATTGATATCAATCCCTTAAAGTGGACAAATTTACCTCCACATGTTCATTTTTGGCAAAGAGATGTGATAGAATGGAATTATATGGAGGCTAAAGAATTAAGCCCCTTTTTTGATGTGGTAGTGAGTGATATGGCTCCTTTAACCACTGGTGATAGGGCTGGCGATGCTTATTGCTCATTTAAATTAGCAGAAAGGGCGTTAAACATTGCTTGTGACTTAGTTAAACTAAAAGGTCATTTTGTATGTAAATTGCTTGAAGGAAGAGAAATGAAAGAGTTTTTGATAGAATGTAAAAGGATTTTTTCTTTTGTTAAACTATTTAAACCAAAAAGCTCACGTCCTAAGAGTAGAGAGATTTTTTTGATTGGTTTAAAAAAGAAATAGGGGTTAACTATGTCAGGTCATTCTAAGTGGGCACAAATTAAGAGAAAGAAGGCAGCCACAGATGTTAAAAGAGGTAAGATTTTTACCAAGTTAATTAGGGAAATCATCACGGCTGCGCGATTGGGAGGTGGAGACCCTGATAGTAATGCCCGGTTAAGGGCTGCTATAGAGGCGGCGAAGGCAGAAAATATGCCCAAACAGAATATAGAACGGGCAATTAAGAAAGGAATAGGTGAATTAGAAGGAAGTTATTATGAAGAGGTTTCTTATGAAGGATATGGAACAGGAGGGATTGCTATCTTGATTTCTGCTCTCACCGATAATCGTAATCGCACAGTGAGTGAGCTTAGATACTTGTTTAGTAAATACGGTGGGAACTTGGGTGAGACAGGTTGTGTCTCTTGGATGTTTGAGAAAAAAGGTGTGATTTCCTTTGCCAAAAATGAAATAGATGAAGAAAGATTAATGGAACTGGCGATAGAGGCAGGAGCAGAGGATATTAAAATAGAAGAAGATGAGTTTGAGGTGATTACTAGCCCTGAAGAATTTGACCGCATAAAGCAATTTTTCGATAAAGTAGGTTTAAAATATGAAAGGGCAGAAATTACTATGATTTGTAAAAATGTAGTAAAGATTACTGATAAAAATCAAGCAGAACGTATACTGAAACTTATGGATGCACTTGAAGACCATGATGATGTACAAAAAGTTTATGCCAATTTTGATATTCCTGAGGAAATTTTAGAGGCAGAAGCAGTTTAATGCGGGTTATGGGTATAGATTTAGGTTTATTGCAAAGTGGTTATGGTATAGTAGAGCGGAATGGACTGAATTTTTCTTGCCTTTGTTGGGGAGAGATTGTTTTACCTAAAAAAGAAACAGTAGGACGACGATTGTGTGTATTTTATGAACAAGTAGAGGCAATTATAAAAAAATATAGTCCTCATGAGATGATAATAGAAGAAATTTATTTGGCAAACAATGTCAAAACTGCCCTTGCTTTAGGTCAAGTAAAGGGAGTAACTGTGTTTTTGGCAGAAAGGTATTGTTTACCTATTTTTTCCTATAGTCCTTTAAAGATAAAACAGGCAGTAGTGGGATATGGTTTGGCTCATAAAGACCAGGTGAGGAGTATGGTCCAGCGGTTGTTAAATTTGGAAGAAACACCCGGTCAGCACGCAGCAGATGCCCTGGCTGTAGCTTTATGTCATTTACAGCATTTACGCCTATGATTGGTTATTTAGAAGGAACTCTATTTTTGAAACTCCCTAATTATATTGTGGTTCTGATAAATGGGGTGGGTTATCAAGTAGAGGTATCTTTGAGCACTTTTTCGGATTTACCCCAACCAGGAGAGAAGGTTCAGCTTCATATATATACTTATTTAAAGGAAAATCTTTTGAAATTATATGGATTTTCCTCCCAGGAAGAAAAGGAGTTTTTTGCCAAATTGATTGGAATTTCTGGAATTGGTCCCAAGTTAGCCTTAAATGTTTTATCCCGTATTTCTCCATCTGAATTTGGAGATATTATCTTAGAAGCTGACATTCGCCGTCTTAAGGCTATACCTGGAATTGGCCATAAGATGGCTCAAAAGGTGTTATTAGAATTAAGAGATACCTGGAAGAAAAAAACCAAGTCTATTAAAGAAGAAAAAATTGACGATACGATGTGGAACAGTGCGCTTTCGGCCCTACTAAATCTTGGTTATCAAAAGCAAGAGGCAGTAAATGCCTTAAAAAAGGCGCTAAAACAATTTTCTTCTCCACCCCGTCTGGAGACTTTGATTAAAGAAGTCTTGAGGCAATTATGAATAATGTTCGTTTAGTAGAACCTGTAGCCAAAGATAAAGAGGCTAAAGAGGAGATAGGACTTCGCCCTCGGTCTCTGGATGAGTTTTTAGGTCAAGAGGAAATTAAGGAGAAACTAAAAGTATTCATTGAGGCAGCCAAAAACAGGGAGGAAGAGTTAGACCATGTCCTTTTACATGGTTTACCAGGGTTGGGAAAAACCACTCTTGCTTATTTGATTTCTAAAGAACTTGGAGTTAATTTGCGAGCCACGGCAGGACCGGTTTTGGAAAGACCAGGTGATCTGGCAGCGATTTTAACCAATTTAAATCCTAAAGATGTGCTTTTTATTGATGAAATCCACCGTTTACATCCTGTAATAGAAGAAATTTTATATCCTGCTATGGAAGATTTCAAGCTAGATCTGGTTATTGGCCAAGGACCCAATGCCCGCACTATTAAAATAGACTTGTCCCCTTTTACTTTAGTAGGAGCTACTACCAGGACAGGACTATTGACCTCACCATTAAGAGATAGATTTGGAGTTTTTATTTACCTTGATTTTTATACTCCAGAAGATTTGCAAAAAATCATTCTTCAGGCTGCTAAGCGTTTAAATGTAAAAATTGAACCAGAAGGGGCGGCTGAAATAGCCAATCGTTCTAGAGGTACTCCTAGAATTGCCTTGCGGTTTTTAAAAAGAGTGCGCGATTTTGCTCAAATCAAAGCAGATGGGATTATCACCCAACGGGTTGCTGATGAAGCTTTAGAGTTTATGGATATAGACAAATATGGGCTGGATCGTCTGGATAGGAAAATTCTCCGGACTATTATTGAAAAGTTTAATGGAGGACCAGTAGGAATTGAAGCCTTAGCCGCGGCTATTGGGGAAGAGAAAGATACTATTTCTGAAGTTTATGAACCTTATTTGGTGCAAAAAGGTTATTTACAACGTACTCCCCGCGGACGCATCGCTGCTCCTGCTGCCTATCAACATCTTCATATAAAGATAAGTAAGGAACAGCATAGCTTATTTTAAATTTATCCAGGCTGTTGAAAAACTCAGATGCATATTACTTTACCCAACCTGTTTTTAGTTTAGCACGCCGCTGAGGTATCATCGCAGCTGGAATTTTCTCTTAAAATCAATTGCGGATTAAGAATTTATTTGATTTCTACTTAATAAAATGGTATAATTATGTAATCTCCTATCAAGGAGGATCCCTATGTTAGGCAAAAGCAATCCACAACAACCGTTATTTTACTACTTTAATATGGCAGATATGATTCTCAAAAACCATATTCTAAGATTGATTAATAAATATGTTGACTTTTCTTTTATTGGTAGCAAAGTGAAACATCTTTATAGGGTATTGACGCTGAAGTACTTATCTGCATGCTCCTTATTGGGTATCTTTATGGCATCACTTCAGAAAGAAAGTTATGTGAAGAACTCAAGATTGAAGAGTATGGAAGCTGTAGTATGGAAATGAAGCCCAAAGAATACATAAAGAGGGTAGAAAAAGAGAACCCAGTGGAAGAACCCTGGGAGCCAGATGATGATTTCAAGCATAAACCATTTGTGGATCTTCTTTTAGAGTTATTACGGATTTTGGGTTCTAATTAAAATTTGATTTTTTAGTTTAATTATACTAATTATAACTTAAAGAGATATTAACCCTTTTTAAGGGTAAAAAAATGGAAGAGAGTGAGGCAAAAGCACAACTAATAAACGAAATTAAAAAATTGCGACAAAGAATTGCTGAATTAGAAAAAAGAGAAATAGAGCATAAGCAGACAAAAAAGGCACTGACAGAAGGTGAAGAAAAATTTGGAGCTATATGTGCTGCTGCCCAAGATGGTATCATTATGATAGATAATAAAGGAAATATCTCCTATTGGAACAAGGCTGCTCAGAGAATATTTGGTTATACCGAGAAAGAAGCAATAGGCAAGGAAATGCACATCTTTCTTGTCCCTGAGAAATACCATAAAGCTTACAAAAGGGGATTTAGTAAGTTTAAAAAAACAGGACACGGCCCTGTCATTGGAAAAACTCTTGAATTTTTAGCTGTTAGGAAAGATGGAGTGGAAATTCCTATAGAACTTTCTGTTTCGGCTATAAAAATACGAGGGAAATGGCATTCAATAGGAATAGTAAGGGACATCACCCAGCGCAAACAGGCAGAGAAAAAGATAAAACACCTCAATGCCGTGCTTCGCGCCATCCGAAATGTCAACCAACTAATTACTACAGAAAAAGACCGTGAGAGACTCCTTAAAGGAGCTTGTGAAAACCTTTTTGGAACTAGAAGCTATCATAGCGCCTGGATTGCCTTGTGGGATGACAATGGTAAGCCTGTAACTGCCGCTGAAGCAGGTATAGGTGAGGATTTTTCAAAAATAATTGAGTTGCTTAAAAATGGTGAGTTGCCCCTTTGTGGTCAGAAGGCACTTTTTCAATCTGAGATAGTAGTAATCTCAAACCCGCTCTCCACCTGTAGGGACTGTCCTCTGGCAAGAAAATGCAAAGATAGAAGTGCCATGACAATGCGTTTAGAACACAGGGAAAAAATATATGGTATATTAACAGTGTCTATCCCCAAAGAACTCGCCGGAGATAAGGAAGAACAAGGGTTATTTAAAAGATTAGCTGAAGACCTAACCTTCGCTTTGTACAGCATAGAACTAAAAGAGGAACGGAAGCAAGTGGAAGAAGAAATTCGGAAGGAACGGGATAGATTGCAGAAGTACCTGGATGTGGCTGGCGTCATCATAGTAACGCTAAATAAACGAGGTGAAATTACACTGATAAATCGCAAAGGTTGCGAAATTCTCGGTTATCCAAAGAGAGCATTAATCGGAAAAAACTGGTTCGATACCTGCATCCCAGAACGATTCAGAAGTAAAACTAGAGAGGCCTTTCAGCAAATCATAGCTGGTAATCTCCAAGCTTCTGAATATTATGAGAACCCAATCCTTACCCATTCTGGGGAAGAACGTATTATTGCTTGGCACAATACGATATTGACTGACAAATCAGGAAATCCCATTGGGACTCTCAGTTCAGGTGAAGACATCACCCAACGTAAGCAAGCAGAGGAACAAATCAAGGCAGCTCTGAAGGAAAAGGAAGTGCTTTTGCGTGAAATTCACCATCGGGTAAAAAATAACATGCAAATCGTTTCCAGTCTCCTTAGGCTTCAGTCGAGATATACTAAGGACAAGCAGAGCTTGGATATATTCAAGGCTAGTCGGAGCAGGATAGAGTCCATGGCCTTTATCCACGAAAAACTTTATCAGTCCAAAGATTTAACCAAGATTGATTTTAATGATTATGTTAACACCCTGGTCAGAAACCTGTTTACTACCTATGGAGTTAGCACAGCTAGAATTAAGTTAAATATAGATATTAAACATGTTTCCCTTCCTCTTGATAAAGCCATTCCATGTGGATTGATTATTAATGAGTTGGTTTCCAACTCCTTAAAATATGCCTTTCCTGCAAACAAACAGGGTGAAATTAGGATTACATTATACCCAACCAATGAAAATCAATTAGAACTTATAGTAAGCGATAATGGAATAAGCATACCAGAGAATATAGATTTTAGGAATACAGACTCATTAGGTTTGCATCTAGTTACTATTTTGGCCGAAGACCAGCTTCAGGGTGAAATAAGCCTCAATAGAACTGAAGGAACTGAATTCAAGATTAAATTCAAAGAGTTGGATAAATGAAAAACCCAAAAATCCTAGTGGTTGAAGACGAAAGGATTGTGGCTGAAGATATAAAACACAGTTTAGAAAGTTTAGGATATGAAGTTTGTTCTATAGTATCCACAGGAGAGGAAGCAGTCAAACAGGCAGGACAATATAAGCCCGATTTAGTGTTGATGGATGTTGTATTGAGGGGGAAAATGGATGGGATTGCAGCTGCTAACCAAATAACTTCCCTTTACCATATCCCAGTTGTGTATCTCACTGCGTATGCAGATGAAAACACATTACAGCGAGCAAAGATAACTCAACCTTATGGATACATTATCAAACCATTCAGAGATAGAGAATTATACTCTAATATCGAAATTGCTCTTTACAAAAGCCGGATGGAAAGAAAGATAGAACACCTCAATGCTGTGCTTCGCGCCATCCGAAGTGTTAACCAACTAATTACTACAGAAAAAGACCGTGACAGACTCCTTAAAGAAGTTTGTGAAAAACTCATTGGAACTAGAGGCTATCATAGCACCTGGATTGTTCTGTTAGATAAAACTGGTAAGCCTGTAACTGCCGCTGAAGCAGGTCTAGGTGAAGATTTTTCAAAAATAATTAAGTTGCTTAAAAATGGTGAGTTGCCTATTTGTGGTCAGAAGGCACTTTTTCAATCTGAGATAGTAGTAACTTTAAACCCGCTCTCTACCTGTACTAACTGTCCTCTGGCAAGAAAATACAAAGATAGAAGTGCCATGACAATGCGTTTAGAACACAGGGAAAAGATATATGGCATATTAGCAGTGTCTATCCCCAGAGAACTTGCTAGAGATAAGGAAGAGCAGGAGTTATTTAAAGAATTAGCTGGAGACCTGGCCTTCGCTTTGTACAGTATAGAACTGGAAGAGAAACGTAAGCAGTCAGAGGAAAAACTGAGGGAGAGTGAAGAAAAATATGCAAGTCTTATCCATGATGCTATTGACACTTTGCCCAGCGGGATATTTATCATAGATAGGGATTTAAAAATTGTCTGGGCTAACAAGGCGATAGAGGATTTTTTTGGCATTGATAAAAATAGTCTTATTGGCTGTGATAAACGCAAAACCATAAAGGAAAGAATAAAATTCGTCTTTGAAGACCCTGAGCAATTTGAAAAGGTTACACTTAGAACTTATAAAAATAACACTTATGTTGAGAGATTTGAATGTCATGTCCTTCCTTCTGGCAAAAGGAAAGAACGATTTCTTCTGCATTGGAGTAAACCAATTAGAACTGGTGCATTAGTAGGTGGACGGGTTGAGCATTATTACGACATCACCGAGCAGAAACAAGCAGAGGAAAAACTTCAACAAAGTTATAACAAACTTAAAAAAACTTTCTGGCAGATAGTGCGCACTCTGTCAGCAATCACTGAAATAAAAGACCCCTATACCGCAGGACATCAATGGCGGGTAACCAAATTGGCCTGTGCTATAGCTACCGAAATGGGACTTCCTCATGACCGGATTGAGAAGATCTACACAGCAGGACTCCTTCATGACATAGGCAAGATAGCCGTACCGGCTGAAATTCTTAACAAGTCTCGTAAGTTAACCGAAGCTGAATATAATCTAATTAAAACTCATCCCCAGATGGGATATTATATATTAAAAAATATAGAATTTTCAGAACCAATTGCTCAAATTGTGCTTCAACATCATGAAATGATAGATGGTTCTGGCTATCCTCAAGGCCTTAAGGGTAAAGAGATCCTCCTTGAAGCGAAAATCTTGGCAGTAGCTGATGTTGTTGAGGCTATGAGTTTTCACCGTCCTTATCGTCCGGCCCTGGGTTTAGACAAGGCATTAGAAGAAATTAGCAAAAATAAAGGCATTCTTTATGACCCTAAAGTGGTAGATATTTGCTTGAAACTATTTACCGAAAAAGGATTTAGATTTGAGTAATTACCTTTCACACATGCCTTTATAAGAACAATAATTACACTCCTGTGAGGCTTTTTTCTCCCAGCTTTTTGAGGTATCAAATAGATGAGCCAAGGTTTCTTCGAGCCAGATTTTAAACTCAGACATATATTCAAAGGGATGGTGTTTAAATGTTTTATAAGGCTCTTTGATCTTAAACTCTGTTTTTAAGTCATAAATCCCTAAAACTTTACAGTCCTGAAAGGGGATACCATATTGATGATTTAAAAGCCAGAGATAAAAAGGCAATTGAATGCCTTTAAATTCAGGACCAGGCTCACATTGTTTAGGTCCTGGGGCATACCCCGTTTTATAATCTATCACCCTAAAAAATCTCCCCATTTTATCCACTCTATCTGGAATTCCTTTTAGGCTAACTATTCTTTTCCCCAGTTTGAATTTCATTTCTATTTCGCTTTCCAACCATTGAGACTGAGGACGCCAACCTAATTGAAAGTCTTGATATTCTTGTCTAACAAAAAATCTAAAACGCTCTTTTAAAATCTCTATGCCCAACTGTGAAGCTGGTTGATGTATGAATTGAGGCATCTGTTGTAATCTCTCTGTTAGCACTTGCATCAACAACTGGTAAAATTCTTCTTCTGACATCTCCCATGGATGCCATTTGGTGTAAATTTCCTTTAAGGTGGTGTGTAACAACTCTCCAATATCTTGGGGTGTTAACCATTCTTTCATTTCCAAAGGTGGAGGAATTTGTAAAACATATTTTAAATAAAATTGATAAGGACAGGATTGATAGCTCAAAAGGGCCGAAGGACTAAACTTCATGGTTTCTAAATAAGCTAAGGTATTTTTGTCCTTACGCACCGGCAGTCTTGTGGGTATTGGTATTTCCTTTTGAGGCATGATGAATTGGAGATAGTGTCGGTAAACTTTTATTTCAGATTCTATCTTTTCTAAGTCCATTCCTTTTTTTAATTCCTTTAAAATCCATTTTTCTATAAAGCGACTTCTTACCCCCTGTTTTGGGTCATCCACATAACTTAAATAAATCCTGTTTGCTCCTGCAGTCAAACGGCTAAAATAATACCCATAAAGTCCTTCTCTGTCTTTATAGGTAGGCAATCCTAAGCGTTTTCGCAAGGCAGTATTCAAAAATAGATCCTTTTCACTGGGTGCCGGGAATAATCCTTCATTCATGTCGGGAATGATCACCACATCAAACTGCATATTTCTGGTCTCCAAAATTCCCATTGCTTGTATGGCCTGGGTTAAACGCGCAGGTAATGGATAATTCAGAGTCTCAAGGTGTTTTAGGATAAAACGAAAAAAATGGAAAAAATTTGCTTGTTTAGCTATTTTTACTCCTAATTTTTCTAAAGTGCTTAATTCATGTAATGCCTCTAAAATTTTATTTAAACCCCTGATTTCACAATAATGCCCCAGTAAGGTATTTAGTTCAGGATATCCATGAAACTCTTCAAGTAATTGAATCAGATTTTTACAAAAAGCACCAAATGTTTCTGTGGCTAATTTCTTTTTGATTTTATTTAAGAAAGAAAAAAGCCTATTTTTAGGTAAAATCTCTTTTTTTACATAAAGGAGATTATTTTTTAAGACTATTTCCTCCCACTGTTTAACTTCTTCTCTAAAGATTGTTTTTATAATAGGGTGACTCAAAATTGCTAAAAAAGGCCGATAATAAAAACCATATTCTGTTTCTGAGCTAAATAACTCAAAAAGCCCTTCTAAAACTCCATAACTTAGGGTATGTTTTATATCAAGACCCATGGTGATATTTAAATTGTGCTCCGATAAATAACTCAAAAGTAAATATTTAAACTCCTCATCAGGAAGGATTATTCCAATCTGATGGGGTTTGCTCCCATCATTTAATGCCTGCGTAATGGCCGATAAAATCAATCCCATTTGCATGCTCACATGAGGAAAGGCCCTGATGGTCCAGCTTGGAGGTGGATTAAACTTTGTATTATTTTCTAACCAATACACTTCTTTTTCACTTTTTCCCCAGCGATTTAAAATCACCTTTTGGTGAGAAATAAGCCCTTCTTTTTTATTAGCCTGGAAAAAAACAGTAAGAGGCGCATAGGCATCTATTCTTTTTAAAAATGTTGTTTCTGTCCGTGTCATAGTAATGGCTCCGATATAATAAATAGCCTTAAATGTTTGAAGGAAATCTTCATCTAGGAGTAAAGCTGTTTCTTTCAAAACAGGGTCAATAAAGCCATTTTCTTTAAGCAACATAGAATAATGGTTAAAAATAGTGGTCAAAATCTTTACATGAGTTTCATAATCTGTATAAAGGGCTTCTTTTTTAAGGGTCTCAAAGCTAACCCTTTCACGCAAAATCTCGTCATAAAACCGTAATAATTTTTGGCCAGTAGTTACAAACTTTAAAAAATCTTCCTCCCAAAGCTCTAATTGCTTCCCAAAGAGTTTGAAAACATCCTGTCTTACCTGAAAAATGGCTTCTTTTAAAAACAAATTCCGCTGCCACTGGTTAAGCAAGGCCCCTGGATAGGGACTAACAGTAACTCTTTGCAAAAACTCACTCACTTCATAAAGCTGAGGAAGAAGCATGGCCTCCTTTGCAGTAATTTCAGCTAAAAATTGTTGGAAATAAGCTTTATTGCGCTGAGTAGGAAAGATGACCCCAATTGGACTCAAATCTTTATGCTCTTTTAAAATGATTTTAGCTGCTTTTTCCAATATATCTGATTTAAAAGGCACAGCAAATAAACGCATTTATCTCTCCAACAATCTCTTTAATTCCAGGGCATTTTTAACGGCATAACCAAAGGCATCGTTGTTAAAATAAACAAAGACTTTTCGGCCCTTCTTAAGCTGCTCTTGGATAAAACTTGCATCCTTTTCTAATTCTTGAGGTAGATAACATCCTGTATATAACCTCTGCGTAGTTGGGCCATGCCTTCTTATGTAAATGAATGGGAAAATATCTGGTGGACATATCTCTAATCCAGGCCAATCTGCATAGCATACACTCATGTTATATGCTTGTATCAATTCATAGACTTCATCACAAAACCAGGAAGCATGGCGGAATTCAAAGGCATGGCAGCAGTGTTTCCAAGTTTTTAAAGCCTCAAGGAATGCTTTAAGTCTTTGAAGATTGCATTTAAAAGCTGGTGGTAATTGCCAGAGTATGACCGCCAATTTTTCTTTTAACACTGAGGCTCTATCAAAAAAGTTCTTTAAGGGCTCTTGGGGTGTATTTAATTTTTTGACATGGGTAATAAAGCGACTGCCTTTTACCGCAAATAAAAAATGTTTTGGGGTGCGCATATACCAGCTAGAAAACGCTTTTAGTTGAGGAAGACGATAAAAAGTAACATTTAATTCCACAGTCTCAAAGAACTGACAGTAATATTCCAGTTGTTTTGTTTTTGGTAGATGAGAAGGGTAAAAAACACCATTTTCCCAATGGCTATAACTATACCCGCTAGTACCAATAAAAACACTACCCACCGCCAAGGCTAATACCCTTTATTTGTCCAATCCCATTAAGGCTAAAAATAACCATAAATTTAGTATCATCGTAAATGTCAGCATAAACAAATTCTACTCCCCAACACTGAGCAGCATAATGCAGAGAAACTCGTTTTTCTATATCCTGTTTATACCGAAATGAATGTTGATTATAAAAACGAAAACTCCAGTTATGTATAAGATGAACAAATATTTCTGTGGCCAAGTCCTCAGTCTCTCCTGGCCGATATTGGTAGTTAATATTGAAATAGTCTGCACGTTTTGTGCTAAAACCAAACATTATGTTGGCTTCTGTGAAACCATCACCATAAGGGGAAATAGCTGTTTCAGCATCCAAAAAGACACCAAATAGTGGTTTTATTTGCCATTCAATCAGTAAATCAGATAAAGGATGGTTTTTTTTATCAAAATTACAACTTTGAGTGATATAAAACCGCATCAATTCTTTCAGTTTATTTTCTTGTTCTAAAAAAAAATAATTGGTAAGGCTATAGGTAATCTGATTAAGTTCAGGTAATACATCTAGGTCATCAAACTTAGGTAAATCACTCTGCTCCACTCTGGGTCTAAATGTATACACTATACGGGGTTCAAGATGGTGAATAAAATTGGAAAAACGAGCCCATAAATCAGTCTTTGCCTCTAAAGATGTTTCATATAGGAAACGACTTTTTTCTTTATCTGTGAGAAAATAATTTGTCTCAAGAAAACTAAATCGGGGTAAGAGTTTAAAATATTTATTTTTATAAGGTAGAGAAAAACTGGGAGCAAAGTGGATGCGTTCTCCCTTTATACCTTCCAAACGCCAGAAATAAGTGGAGGTAGCATCTAATTTAAAAAAAAGGGGCGTATGAAATAGCCGGCTATCATTACGCAAAAAAGAGATTTGAGGTAAACGCTGTAATGTGTATTCGTCTTGGGCCTTGTCTAAATTTTGGGTATATTGGGCCTCAGCCACCAAGCTGTAATCAGACCAATTTTTGGTCAAACTCACTGAAGATTCCCGCAGTAAAGCTGCTTCGTCTGTACGAAAGTCTCGGTTAAAATAATGGAGGAACTCTTTCCGACAATTGCGATAACTATTAAACCCTTCGGTAAATTCTCTGATATAATCTTGGTCGCTTACTAAATCTATGTCCAATTGAGCGTAAATATTCTCAGGAAGAATATGGTCTTGCTTTGAGCGCCACCACCAACGTTTTTTATTGGACCGGCAAAATTCATCCCAAGTAAAATCTATATCTTCTCTGTCATCGTTAAGATAATCAAAGTAAAAAAGACCCTTATCAGTTTCATTCAACATATAACGGTATTCTAAACCTTCCATCCATCCTCTATTGCTGAGGTAGCGCTGATAGAAAGTGACATCCATATTGGGTTTAATAGCCCAAAAAAAAGGCAAGGTAAAATCAAAGCCGTCTCGGTTCGAATGACCAAAATAAGGAAAGAGAAAACCTGACTGACGATCTTTTTTGGCAGGTAATATTAAATAAGGCACATAAGCTAAAGGCAGGGACTTAGCCCAAAAAGTAATATTAGATGCAGTTGCCCATCCTTGAAGGGTGACTTTTACCTTTTTAGCAGTAAAATGCCAGGCCGGAGCCTCACCATCACAGGTAGTTAAGTAGGCATCCTCAATCAGATAAGTTTGTTCTCCTGTCTTCTCAATATTTTTTCCCTTAATATAAATGTGATTTTCACTCATAAATACCTGTGCCTGAGAAAGAATGCCTTGATAGGTATTTAAATCTATTTCGGCTGTTTCTGCCCTTATCCAATCCTGGTCCATTTTTAAAAAAATATTTCCTTTTAATTTGGCTTGATTAGTATTTAAGTTCACTATCATTTCATCTGCTTCAATATGTCTTTTCCCCTGGTCAAGAAAAACATGCCCTTGCGCCTGATAGGTATTTTTTTTCTTATGGTAGATAATTTGTTCAGCCTTTATTTTTATAGGCTCTTGATGAATATTATTTTTTTGAGCAAATAAATTCACATCAGAAAAAAAGACACAAACTATAATCAAAAAAATTATTTTTCTAAACACCTTAGCCTCAATGCTTCTCTAGCTTCAGCCACAGTATACAGAGAACCAGTGACTAGAACAAGGTCTTGGGGAGTGGCTGTGCATAAAGCACTTGAAATGGCTTTATGCACAGAAGGAATTATTTTTATATGTGAACAATAATTTTTAGCTATATTACTTAATAACCCTGCTTTTGCTGCTCGGGGTGTTTGAGGTGAAGTAACAATCACTATTTGGGCTAAAGGAGCTAATATTTTTATTATTTTTTTTATATCTTTATCTTGCATAATACCCAATATTAAAATCAAATCCCTATTTTTATTATAAGAAAATAAAGCTTTTTTTAAAGCCCTGGCCCCAGCAGGATTGTGAGCCACATCCAAAATTATCTGAGGGGAAGAACTTATCACTTCAAATCTAGCAGGCCAAGATACACTTTTTAATCCTTTTTGAATGTGTTTATCTTTTATTTCAAAGCCCTCTCTTTCTAAAATTTCTATAGCTCCCAAAGCCAAACTGGCATTTTCTATTTGATATCTTCCCTTAAGACCTAGTTCTAGATGAGAAAGATGTTTTTTAAGTCCAAAATAGCTAAATCCATGTTGGCCATGACGATATTTTATATCCACCCCTAGTTGATAAAAAGGCGCATTTTTAAACTCGCAAATTTTCTTTAATAAAGAAATCAAATTTTTTTGTTTAACTCCAGTAATAAAAGGAGTGTTACATTTGATAATCCCTCCTTTTTCTAAAGCAATACTTTTTAAAGAACGACCTAACCAATGTTGGTGGTCTAAATGAACATTGGTGACTATAGTTACTTTAGGTAATAAAAGATTGGTAGCATCCAAACGCCCTCCTAAGCCTACTTCAATCACTCCTATATCTACTTTATTTTGAGCAAAATAAAAAAAGGCCATTAAAGTAAGAAATTCAAAATAAGTTAAATCAACGCAAACTCTATTTTTTATTTCTCTGACTACAGAGGCAAAATCGGCTTTGGGAATGGGTTGAAAATTGATTTGAATACGCTCCCGCACAGAATGTAAATGTGGAGAAGTAAAAAGTCCTACTTTATATCCTGCTGTTTTCAAAATATTGGCCACCATAGCTGAGGTAGAACCTTTACCATTTGTGCCTCCGATATGGACAGCAGGAAATTGCCATTGAGGATTCCCAAATTTAGTTAATGCTAAAGCAATGTTTTTTAATCCTGGTCTTATCCCTTTAGATTGAAGGCTATTTAAGAATCTCAATGCCTGTTGATAAGAAAGAGACATTTAACCCCCAGGGCTACGTCAAAGTCAGGCCATAAGTAATTTAACAAAAAATAAAAAATCCAAATTTCAAAATCCAAATACCAAATGAAATCCAAATGCCTAAATGCCAAAAATTATTTCTTTTTAGGTCGAAGAATCGAAGAAAATATCAAAGTAAGTTCTTGAGCCTCCTTCCACAATTTTTTGCATTGATCTTTTCTATTAGGATTTGCTTTTGCAATCATTCTAAGCCAGTGTTTTGTTTCTTTAGACTCTTTTTTACAGATGGAAATTTTATGTTGGAAATCTTTCTTAGATTCTGCTCCATCTGCTTCCATATAGTTTGCTCCAATACTGGTTCCTGATCTTACCACCTGACGAATAAGTGGATCATTTATGGGATCTCTGGAAAGTGTCTTAACAAATTCAATAATGGCCTCACCAAATCGTGCAGTTCTTTCCTCTAAGTCATATTCCTTTTTGTCATTTGGATTTTGGGCTTGATTTGACATTTGGGCTTTGTCATTTGTCATTTTAAGATTTGCTATTCTGTCCATCATTTGGATCTCCGTTAAAATTACTTTGACGAAGTCCTATTAACTTGGCTATTATATATTGTATGTTATAATAGTAAAATGGAGAAAGATAAAGATATATATTTTATGGAAATAGCATTACAGGAAGCCTTAAAGGCAGAAAAAGAGGGAGAAGTGCCTGTAGGGGCAGTGGTAGTAAAAGAAGAAAAGATTTTAAGTATAGCTCATAATCAAGTAATACAGCTGGCTGACCCTACTGCTCATGCGGAGATACTTGCCTTGCGCCAGGCAGCAAAAACCATAGGGAACTATCGCTTGCTAGATACTGAGCTTTATGTTACTATTGAACCATGCTTGATGTGTGCAGGGGCTATTATACAGGCAAGGATAAAACATTTAGTATTTGGTGCTTGGGAACCCAAAATGGGGGCTTTTGGTTCTATTTTAAATATAAAAGATTTTAATCTAAATCCCTATTTAAAAATTAAAAGCGGCATCCTGGCCCAAGAAGCGCAGGCTTTAATGCAAGCGTTTTTTAAAAAGCGGAGAGGTACCGAAGTGGACATAACGGGGGCGACTCGAAATCGTCTTGTCCTGTGATGAGCAGGACACGTGGGTTCGAATCCCACCCTCTCCGCCAGAGGAGAGATGCCCGAGAGGCCGAAGGGGCACGACTGGAAATCGTGTGTGCGTTAAAAGCGCACCGTGGGTTCGAATCCCACTCTCTCCGCCATAAAGCAATAAAAATTGGTAGCCGGGCCCTGTACAACGGCAACCTGTGAACCCCGTCAGGCCCGGAAGGGAGCAGCGGTAAGCAGGACCTGTCGTGTGTTACAGGTAGCCTGGCTACCAGTGTTCAATGATAGCATGTCTTATTTAGTATTAGCTAGAAAATGGCGCCCTCAATATTTTAGAGAAGTAGCGGGTCAGTCTCATGTAACCCTTACTCTCCAAAATGCCATTAAGGCCAACCGTATACCTCATGCCATGGTTTTTTGTGGCCCCAGGGGGGTGGGAAAAACCACTGTTGCTCGCATCCTGGCCAAGGCATTAAATTGCGAAAATGGACCTGCTCCAGAACCTTGTAATCAATGTCCTTCCTGCCGCCAAATTGCTCAAAGCACTTCCATGGATGTCTATGAGATGGATGGAGCTTCTAATAGGGGTATAGATGAAATTAGAGAAATCAGGGAAAAAGTAAAATATCTTCCTTCTAGCAGTAAGTATAAAATTTATATCATTGATGAAGTCCATATGTTAACTAAAGAAGCTTTTAATGCCTTACTCAAAACTCTTGAAGAACCACCACCTCATGTAATTTTCATTTTTGCTACTACTGAACCACATAAAATTCCATCTACTATCATGTCTCGCTGTCAGTGCTATCCCTTTCGCAGAATAAGCAATCAAATTTTGTACCAAAGGCTTAATCAGGTGGTCATTCAAGAAAAAATAGAAATTGACCAAGAGGCACTTTGGGTCATTGTCCGGGCCGCAGATGGAAGTTTACGTGATGCTTTAAGCCTTCTTGATCAAGTAGTTTCTTTTGCCCTACCTCCTATCCAAGGAGAACATGTCCGGGCTATTCTAGGTCTTTTTGATACCCAATTGATTCTTCAAACTGTAGAAGCCATCTTAAAAACGGATATAAATAAAGTAATGGAAATCGTCTCTCATATTTGCGAAGAAGGACAAGACCTAAAGGAATTTTACCGTCAGTTAGTCATGTATTGGCGCCATCTGGTAATGATTAAAATTAACACCCCGACTTCTTTGGTAGATTTACCAGAACATGAACGGAGCCAATTAGCCGACTTGGCCCAGATTTATCCCTTAACACATCTGGAACAGCTGTTTGATATGCTGTTGGCTGAAGAACAAATATTACGAAATTCAACTCAACCTCGCTTTGTCTTGGAGGCCCTCTTGATTAAACTCACAGAGTTTAGCAATATTGTCCCTATTGATATAATTATAAATAAACTTAGCCATGTTGATCTAAAAACTAAATACTCAAAAAAATCTGAAAAGCCTGAGGAAGAAAGTAAAAGGGAATCTTCAATTCAAGAAGATACGGTGTTTAAACAGGCCTTTTTGAAGGCTCTAAAAAGACAATGTCCCATTCTGGTAGCCATCTTAGAAAATGCTCCTGTAATTCGGAATAACACTACTATAATTTTAAAAATATCCAAAACAAAAGCGAAATTATTACAGGATAAAAAATTGTGGCAAACATTAAAAAAGTCTATCACTTTCTGTTTGGGTAAGGAAGCAGAAATTGTTATTGATACTAATCATAAATTCAAAGAAGATCACCTAAAAATAAATAAAATAGAAGAAAACAAAAAAGGATTGGATTTTTTAAAACAAGTATTAAAAATATTTGGAGGTGAAGTAGTTACCAATGAACATCAACCAATTAATGAAACAAGCTAAAAAAATGCAGGCTAAGATGGCAGAGTTGCAAGCAGAACTAGAGCAAAAAACTGTAGAATCTTCTGCAGGTGGTGGAATGGTAAAGGTAATAGCTAACGGGAAATATGAAATTTTATCTATCACTATAGACCCAGAGGTAGTCAATGCAGAGGATATAGAAATGCTTCAGGACCTCATTTTAGCAGCGGTGAATGATGCTCTAAGAAAGGCCCAAGAAATGGTGGCAGAAGAGATGGGTAAACTTACTGGAGGATTAAATATTCCCGGCTTGTTCTGAAAAGATTTTTAAGCCAAGTTTCCTTTTTTAAGACAAAAATCCTGATTTTTTAGGAAGTTATGGATTTTTATGGTTACTAGGTTTAATTCTCCCAATGATAACTCTCCCTTTTGCAAGTGGTATTGAGCTTAATCCGAGTTTTCCACAGAGATCAAGGTGATGGCTTGTGGTGTAATGCAACTTCTGATACGGTCACTACCACAATGATTGAAACATAAACTGTCTGAAAATCTGCATTTTATGCTTCAGTTTCCTCAATTTGGGGCAATTTTAGGCAAAAACCGGCAAAGCTGGGTTAAGGGATCTGAACATTCCCCAAAATTTAGAAGTCAACAGGCGGTTAAAATTAAAAACAATTTTTATACTGTGCGTAAGGCCAATTACTATATTTGACCGTTTTCTTTTAAAATTATTGAGGTTTTAAGGAGCTTACCTTACTTTTTTTCGGAAAACTTTTAAAAATTCTGGGAAAGTTCTGTTTATTAAAGCCCCGATTGTGACCATCCAACGAAGGAATTTGTCAACAAAAAGTTTACAAATTGTATCCAAAAAAATGACATTTTCCCCATGCTTTGCACAATTTTTATAGGGTTAGCGTGATTATTTATTTGGCATGAGTTTTGCGAGAGTAAAAGTCTTAATCAGCGAGAATGGATAAAGATGGAATTTATTGGTCATGGAGGAAAAGAAATCAAAGAAAGAGTGCTGAATTCAGCCGAGGTAAAGAAGAAGCTCAAAGACCTGGTTACCATAGAAATCAAGGGGAGGATTGCAAGAGAGTGTATTGGTCTGGGCTATGGCTTTTTTACCCCCTTAGAGGGTTTTATGGGAAAGGCACATATAGATGCAGTGTGTGAAAAGATGACCCTGGCTGATGAAAAAACTATCTGGTCACTACCCATTGTTTTTGACATTAGTCAACAGGAAATAGATGAAAGGGGCATTGAGGTGGGTGATACAATTCTACTTAACTTTGCGGGCAATCCCCTTGCCATTATGGAAGTAGAAGAGATCTTTACTTATGATAAAGATAAAATGGCCAGGGCGACCCTTGGCACAACCGACATCAAACATCCTGGTGTGCGCATGATTGGCCGGATGAGGGATAGATTTATAGGTGGAAAGATTACATTAGTGAATAAACCAAAGTTTAATCCACCCTTTAACCGTTTCTTTTATACACCAATACAATTAAGGAAGGAGTTTAAAAAGAAAGACTGGTTAAGGATCGTAGCCCATCAGACCAAAAATGTCCCTCATACGGGCTATGAATGGTTAATGAAAGGGACCTGGTTTTGCGCTAACGGTGATGCCTCAGTAGAAAAACTCCAGACCGGTATCTTGGTCAACTGTATTATCGGTTCCAAGCGTATTGGTGACTACATTGATGAAGCAATTGTACTTACTCATCAGGCCCTAAATGAGGGACGCTATTTCAGAAACGATGTGCACATGGTTTCTATTACCTATTGGGACATGCGGTATGCTGGGGCAAAGGAAGCCATTTTCCATGCCATCGTGGGAATAAATCTGGGCTGTACCCATCACATCGTTGACCCCGATCACGGCGGTGTTGGTGATTATTATGGCAGCTATGATGCCCAGCGCATCTTTGACCAGATACCTCCAGGGAGCCTAAAAATTAAACCAATGTGTGTTTTAGAATGGTGGTATTGCCCGATGTGTGCCGAGGTCACCTATTCAGGGCTTTGTGGTCATACTGAAGAACGGAAGAAGTTAAGTGGCACCTTGATTAGAAGCATTATTAAAGATGGGGGTAAATCTAGCAGGCCTATCTTCAGACCCCAGGTCTTTGATGTGCTGATGGAGTGTGCAGAAAGGTATGGCTTTGGTTCCCCCTTCTGCACAGAGGAGTATCTGGCCAAACGGCAGCCGGTCTTTACAGTGCCGCCTTTGGCTTAAAAAAGGAGTTTTTAAAATAGCAGAAACTTGCCTTATTAACATCGGGGTTAGTGAAGAACGGTTTGAAAAGTTAAAAACCGCCAATCTGGATAAACGGGGAGGAATGAGGGTTATCCAACGAGAGTGTGCAAATGTTAAGGTAATAAATGGGAAAAACCGCTTGCTATTTTGGAACAAGGGGAAGGTTCACCATGTAATTTCCCACCGGGTTACCCAAAGTGTTCCCTGCCCAGGAACACTGGTGCCCCGGAGGGGATAAATAAAAAAGGAGGTAGAAAGATGAAGCTTAAATCAGCTGGCAAATTTATTGGTAAAGGTTTGATGCAGGCAGGAATAGCGCAGGCTCAATGGGAATATGAAATGGCTCAGAATATATTAAAGAGTAAAAAAAGGATGATTATTCTGAGTGTTTTAGCTATCTTACCCATTATAGTGGGCTTTGCCTTTGCTGACCAATTACCCGCAATTCTGGGGGGAAAAAAGGCCTATGCCCCTGCTTTTTTTGTCACAAAGGTTTTGGGTCTAGCCATTGGTATTGGTCTGATGGCAGGTCTTATTACGGGTTGTATTGGTGCCGGTGGTGGTTTTGTTATCACACCTGCCCTGATGAGTGCAGGTGTTAAAGGCATCATGGCTGTAGGGACAGACATGTTTCACATCTTTGCCAAGGCCATAATGGGGACAACTATCCACAAAAAATTGGGGAATGTTTCTATTAAGCTAGCAGTTGCCTTTGTGGTAGGCTCATTTTTGGGTGTAAATGTTGGGGCGGCCATTAATAAGGCTATTTATGCCAAAAGCCCCGTGATGAGTGATGCCTTTATCAGCTTTGTTTATGTTATTTTACTTGGTTTTTTAGGATTTTACGCCCTTTTTGACTTTTTGAAATTGAGAAGGGCGGCGGCCAGGGGTGTTGAAGTGAGTACCCATGGAGGTAAAGAAGAAAAGGCAAAAGCAGCTACAGGACTGGCCACAACCCTCCAATCAGTCCCACTTCCTCCCAGGATTACTTTTGACGAAGATATTGTGCCTGGAGGGCGGAAGATCTGGGGAGGTTTCGTTGCGGGTTGTGGTTTTATTGTTGGTTTTGTCGCCGCAATTATGGGTGTGGGTGGTGGTTTTCTTACTTTCCCCATGTTTGTCTATATATTAGGAGTTTCTTCCTTTACTACTGTTGGGACAGATATTTTTCAAATTATCTTTACCGCTGGTTATGCCTCTGTGTTTAAATATGCCATTTACGGATTTGTCTTTTACTCCCTGGCTATGGGGTTATTGATTGGTTCGTTATTGGGCATTCAAATAGGTGCTTTAACGACAAAGGTTGTGCCTGGTCTTTATATCAGGGGATTTTATGCCTTAGCCATCATTGCTGGCTTTTTTAACCGGTTTTTGGCCCTGCCTGGGAAATTGACTGGTATTGGGGTCATGCATGTCTCTAAGGCAACATCAAATACCCTGAATGTGATAGGAGTCATTGGTTTTTTTGTGATTATTAGTATCTTTGGTCTCTGGGTGTTAATGAAATTTTTTGCTAATCTAAAAACATTAAGGGAGGAATAACATGGCAGCCATTGTTGAAAAAAAGTCATTTAGTTTAGGCCTAATTTTAACTATAGGTTTTGTAGCAATATTAGTTATTCTCTTTAGTCCTGTTTTTCACGGTCAAACAGGACTTTATAGGATAGATGAAACCTTTAATGGATTGGCCAAGGGCTCTACTTATTTTACTCCTGAGCTCCTTGAGGAGGCAGAAAAATGGAGTGGGAAGGATTTTGAAATAACCTTGGAATTTAAAAGTGGTTTAGAGAAAGCGGAGGTATTATTTAAAAACGCAGGCTGTGAAGTTGTAAAACAGGGAGACATATTAAAAATAAAGGGCGATTTAGGAAAATTGGGAAAGGCTATTGTAAAGGATACTGAAGATATGTATCATAACAGAGGAGAGCTGGTAAAAACAAGATATGGATTTAATAGTGAGAAAGAGGTGCTTTACTATTGGTGGCTGGCCTTAAAGCAGATGGATAAAACATTTAAAAAGGCAGGAAAGGTAAAAGAAGCTGGTTTTTGCCACGATTTGCTTGCAAAAGGTGTAGAAGCCAGTTATAATTTTTATGGGGTAGAGCCTGAAAAAGCGGGTGGACATGTGGCGTTAGTTAGCTTTTTGCTCATTTTTTATGTCGTTTATACTGTCTGGTGGGGATTTGCCATTTATTACCTCTTTGAAGGTCTGGGACTGAAAACAACCAAGGCAAAGGTAAAAAAAGAAGCTTAAGCTATATAAAGGCCGTGGAAAATCCACGGTCTATTTTAAAAAAGATGGGGGGAATTATGAAATAGGGAGGAGAGTTATGAAGCTAAAATTAATAAGTATTGTAATAGCTCTGGTCTTAGGTTATACCATAAATTCTTATGCCTATCGGATTCAAGTTTCTGATGAAACTTGGGCTGATTTTGCCATAAGGGGACAGCTGTTTTATTTCAATTGGGATAAAAGAGGCCCTGACACAGATTATCGTCAGAACTATTTTGAGATGACAGAAGCAGAGTTTTATGCCAAAGGTCAGATTAACAAATTTGTTCAATTCTTTACCCAATGGGAGTGTTATTACAAACCATATAAACTAAGTGGTAAAAAAAGAGATGGAAAATACCCTGAAGAAAGCAGTAGTGCTTTTATGAAAGAAACAGGTATAAATCTTGTATTTCGTTCTCGTCCTAATGAATTTAAAATCAGATTTGGCAGGCAGCGTATACCCATTAGCAGATATTACCAAAGGTCTGATTATAAGAAACTCATTCCCACTGACTATTTCTATAGATATGATGTTCATGGGCTATTTAAAGGTAAGCTCAATGCATATCTTGAGACTAATAGGACCTCTCTTCAAATTAGACATCCAGGCATTACCGCTATTGGATACCTCTTTGATGGGATGCTTGAATATCATGTAGGTCTATTTAATCAACCAAATAACAACCCCAACTCTGAGCTCAGAAACGTAGGAAAAGAAGGACAGGGTTTTAAGGGTGTTAGGCCTATAGTAAGGCTTGTCTTTACCCCTACTTGGTTGGGATATAAACCCGAATACTCCATTAAAGGGACAAGGGGAGATTCTCATCTTGGGAAAAAGGATGTATGTAATATTGGTGTAGGATATTCTAGAGAAGAGATATGGGATGGTCTTGACAATGAGATATTTGCTATTGATGGATTTTGGGAAAAGAGATTAGGCAGTGAAAATAGATATGTCCCTATGTTACAATTTGGATACATGTACTCAAAAGAGACCCATTATGGACTATATGGAAATGAATATGGTGATAATAAAGAAGATAGTCAATTTTGGTGGGTTGCAGGGCAATTCCTTTATAATAAGTTTATTGCTTATGGAAGGCCTGCCCTTGCGGCAAGATTTGAGCAAATGAACGCAGATAATGCTTATAATAATAAAGATCTGACTTTAAATCGTGTCTCAGTTGCTTTTAATTACTACATCATAGGATACTCTGCATGGATCTCTCTTGGCCTTGATCATGTATGGTATGATGATGGTGCAGAAGAGTATGTGCTGGCCCAAGGCAAACAACGCTCTATGACTGATTTTAATGTCCACTTTGAGTTTAAATTTTAAACAATCTTATTGCCCCAAAGGAGTTTAGAGAAAATGAGCACATGTTGTGGCATGAGATTTAAGAGACGATGTAAATTTATTTCAATAAAAAGGAGGGGAATAACATGAAATTATTGGTGGGTGTAGACGGGTCAGAGTATGCCCTAAAGGCCACCAAAAAAGCGGTGGGGCTGGTGCGTGAAAGTGGCGGAGAACTCATATTGCTTTCTGTAGCCCCTGATATCACTTCACTAGGAGTTTGGGAAATCGGCCATGGTGAAAGTCTCTTACGGGATATAGAAGCTAAGGCACGAGAAGCCATAGATAAGGCCCAAGAAGTGTTAAAGGCAGAGGGAGTGGAGGCAAAAGCAAGCTTGATCAAGACTGGTGCGCCAGCAGATGAAATTATTAGAGTAGCTGAGGAAGAAGGGGTAGATATGATTGTTATGGGCAGCCGGGGTTTGACGGGTCACCCTCATTACTTACTCGGCAGTGTAGCGCATAAAGTAGTAACCTATGCGCCTTGCTCTGTATTAGTGGTTAAGTAGACAAGAAGCCAATGGGTGGACTTTTTTTATTAATTTTTTGTCTGTAATCTTGAAAGCCCTAAAATGCTGAAAATCAGGTAAAGATATACTTGTATTTATTCAGGACTCCCAATGCTAAACTCTAAGGCATCTGCTTCAGTACGAAGCTTTTGGTCAAATAAGTTACCTAACACACCTGTTTGAAAGGCAATTCTAGTTTTATATGAAGAGGTGATTCCCCTTTTAAAGCAGACTTCCATTGCCCAAAAATAATCTGCTTCCTCTTTTTTTACTGCCAAAAAATAGCATTTTGACGGATGGTCATGGATAAAATCAGTGACATCAAAAACAAAACTCGTTTTATTATCTTTAATACTGACCTTACCTAAATCAAAACCCTGTTTTTCTATCTCTCCTGCCCGTCTATATTCAGGAAAACTGGCATCCCCTATCTCTATATCCTCTGCATCAACAATAGGGTCTTTTCCTTTGACTTGTGGTTTATCAGAAAGAAACAGATGATAAATTTGAGGCCTTTTTGATTTTAAAACATCGGTCAAAAAGGTAACATGCAAGGTTATTCTCCTTCTTTTTAATTTTGGCCTCTGGATTGCTTTTTCACTTATTTCAGACCTTTCTTCACATACTTCCCTGGGTTCAGCTACCTCTTTTTTCTCAGATACCTCAGAAGGAATTATTTTCTCTACTACTTTTTCTGCCAACTTCCCTATGTTTGGGATTACTTCATTTAGGTTATTACATTGGCCAAAAAAAGGGGTGGCCTTTCCATCTTCTATATTGATAAGCCTCAGGTCAATGCTTGCACTGCCTCCAAATATGGTAAGACTTCCCGAGAGCATGTAATCCACATTTAGCTGTTGCCCAATTTTTGTTATGTTTTTTGTTTCCTTAATGGAATCTTTAGATACTTCAATGACCCGAATACGCCCTTCCCAGGAGAGCCTGCTTTCCAGCATCTGAGATATACCTTGTTTAAGATAGTCAAGGTCTTGCGCAGAATAGATTTTAAATGGCAAAAGAGCCACTTTTATAGGTGGCTGGGAAAGAGCGACACCTGGTAAATTTAGAATAAAAGTGAATGCTAATAATATGGAATTCCGTACAATAGTCACTGAGTAAATATATTCAGGTTATTAAATTTGTCAAGAGACACCGTCACCAGACAGTCCTGAACAGCTTGTTGAAAAACTCAGATGCATATTATCTTTAACCAACTTGTTCCCTAGTTTAGTACGCCGTTTTTCGTTTTACTTCGCACCCTTTGGGCTTATGGCTTTGACAGCGCTGCGCCGCGTGCTCCTGAAAAATCGAAGGTTGGTGAAAGTTAACCTTGATGTATTATCGCAGCTGGAATTTTTTCTTAAAATCAATTGCGGATTAAGAATTTAGTTAACTTCTACTTAACAAAATGGTATAATTATGCAATCTCATATCAAGGAGAGGACCCTATGTTAGAGAAAAGAAATCCACAAGAGCCGTTATTTTACTACTTTAATATGGCAGATATGATTCCCAAAAACCATATTCTAAGATTGATTAATAAATATGTTGACTTTTCTTTTATTCGTAGCAAAGTGAAACACCTTTATAGTGATATGGGCAGGCCATCTATTGATCCTGAAGTACTTATCCGCATGTTCCTTATTGGGTATCTTTATGGCATCACTTCAGAAAGAAAGTGATGTGAAGAAGTCAGGATTGAAGAGTATGGAAGCTGTAGTAGTGGAAATGAAGCCCAAAGAATACATAAAAAGGGTAGAAAAAGAGAACCCAGTGGAAAAACCCTGGGAGCCAGATGATGATTTCAAGCATAAGCCATTGTTGAAAAAAAGTCATTTAGTTTAGGCCTAATTTTAACTATAGGTTTTGTAGCAATATTAGTTATTCTCTTTAGTCCTGTTTTTCACGGTCAAACAGGACTTTATAGGATAGATGAAACCTTTAATGGATTGGCCAAGGGCTCTACTTATTTTACTCCTGAGCTCCTTGAGGAGGCAGAAAAATGGAGTGGGAAGGATTTTGAAATAACCTTGGAATTTAAAAGTGGTTTAGAGAAAGCGGAGGTATTATTTAAAAACGCAGGCTGTGAAGTTGTAAAACAGGGAGACATATTAAAAATAAAGGGCGATTTAGGAAAATTGGGAAAGGCTATTGTAAAGGATACTGAAGATATGTATCATAACAGAGGAGAGCTGGTAAAAACAAGATATGGATTTAATAGTGAGAAAGAGGTGCTTTACTATTGGTGGCTGGCCTTAAAGCAGATGGATAAAACATTTAAAAAGGCAGGAAAGGTAAAAGAAGCTGGTTTTTGCCACGATTTGCTTGCAAAAGGTGTAGAAGCCAGTTATAATTTTTATGGGGTAGAGCCTGAAAAAGCGGGTGGACATGTGGCGTTAGTTAGCTTTTTGCTCATTTTTTATGTCGTTTATACTGTCTGGTGGGGATTTGCTATTTATTACCTCTTTGAAGGTCTGGGACTGAAAACAACCAAGGCAAAGGTAAAAAAAGAAGCTTAAGCTATAAAGGCGCTGTGAAATCCAGGGTGGGGTTTAAAAAGTATTTAATATGCATAAGGGTTTTATTTTTGTTTTAGTTGGTCTTATTGTAGGTATTCTCGCCAGTTTTACCGGACTTGGAGGCGGCTTTTTGATGGTTCCTCTGTTGCTTTTTCTTGGCTATGAGGCTCAGAAGGCCGTAGGCACCTCCTTTATGGCAATTTTGGTTATTTCTATTTCAGCCCTATTTGCCCATAGCAAACTGCAAAATGTGGATTATAGGTTAGGAATATTGCTGGGTGTTGGTGGTATAATCGGTGCCCAGATAGGGGCAAGATTATTAGAGCATGTGCCTACAGATATGTTTAAGAAAATATTTGCCTTCATTCTTTTTTTGCTGGGCCTACGGCTGTTTTTAAAAGGATAAAACCTTCAACAAGGAGGCGTTAAAAGAATTTCCTGAATGGGCCGTTTTAGTCGCTAAACACTCTTCCTTTCGTTACTGTTGTGCCAAAGTGGATATTCATTCTAAGTTTTGTAAAACTTATCACGACATTACCCGTTTTGCTTATGAAATAGCTATGGAAGAAGCAGAAATTAGAAAAAAATGATATAAAAATATCAAACTTTAAAAACAACTGATATGAACTATCCAACGAAAAAAACATTTTTGACCACCACACTTTTTGTTATTTTTATTCTAGTGGTAATTTTTATTTTAGGTATCCACTCGTCCCAGGAGTTAAAAAAGGTTGTAATACAACAATTCAACCACCAACAGCTCATTCTTGCCCGTCAAGCCTCACAAGAGATTGAAAGCAATTTTAATGCCCTGATAGAAGAATTACTTATCCTAAAAGACTCACAAAGAGAGCCTTCTCCTGATTTATTGCAAGTGATTTTCCAGTGGGCACATAGATTTGGTGTAAGGGGTCTGTTTGTCTTAAATCAAGATAAAAAGATCATTTATAAAATAGGTGAACTCGCACTTACTAAATTGGCACCCCTCGATCCAAACAACCTTGCTATTCATTTCTGTAAATCTTGGATTTATATCTCTGAACCATTGGGAAAGGAATTCATAGTCTTTTTTATAGACCCTTGCCTATTAGTGCAAAAACATGTGAGTAAAATTCATTCAGGGGGAACAAGCTATGCGTGGGTCATAGATGAAAATGGATACTTTATTTATCATCCTATTCAGAACTTTATTGGTCAAAATGCCTTTAAAGCAAGGCAGGAAAAAGCCTCTTACTATTTTAAAGAGATAAATGAAATTCAGCGCCAGGAATTGCTACAGGGCAAAGAAGGAACGGGTGAATATATTTCTCTTGGGCATAGAGGAGTGAAAGGTCATATCAAAAAAATTATGGCATATACTCCTGTTCATATTCCCCACACGCAACATATTTGGTCAGTAGCAGTATGTGCCCCAGAAAAGGAAGTAAGTGAAGTGGTCCACTATCTTTATTTAAAGCAATTCATCATTCAAGGCAGCCTCATTTTTACCCTTATCTGGTTAGGTATTCTTCTTTTGGCTATGGAAAAGCGCTTTCGCACGGCCCTGGAAGAAGAAGTAGCTAGAAAAACAGATTTTTTAAGAAAATCAGAAGAAAAATATCGTCTTTTAATAGAATCTGCCGATGACCTGATTTTGACTTTAGATATGTTCGGTAATATCATCTCTTTTAATCAAGCCACTGCCTCATTTTTCAAAAAGAACCCCACCGTGCTTCAGGGTCAACCTTTTAATGTAATTATGCAATGGCCTACAAATACAATAATAGATTGTTTAAATCATCTTTATATTACTAAACAGAGTATTGTAAAAGAACATATTGTAAAAATAAAAGGTAGACTACATTGGTTAAATACAAAGTTAATGCCCCTGTATTTTGGGGAGGAGATAAAAGAGATCCTTTGTATTGCCCGTGATATTACTAAAGAAAAGCTTGTTCAAGAACAACTAAATAATGCTGAAAAAATGGCTTCTTTAGGTACACTGGCAGCAGGTGTTGCTCATGAAATCAATAATCCCTTGGGCATCATTATTGGATTTGGCGAATTGCTTTTAGAAAATACCCCAAAAGAAACTCAAGCTTACCAGGATATAAAATTGATCCTCAAACATGCCTTACACTGTAAATCAATAGTGCAAAACTTGCTTAATTTTGCTCGTCCCAGTGAAGAGTTAAGTGAGGCAATAGACATTAACGAAGCAATTAAGGAAGTTATTAATGTTGTCAGACATACACTAGAAATAAACAATATCCAGATAAAAACAAAACTTGCCAAATTTTTACCTTTGGCCCGAGGGGATAAAAAACAGCTCCAACAGGTATTTTTAAACCTGATTATCAATGCTATGGATGCTATGCCAGATGGAGGGGAATTATCTATCACCACACGATTGAACAAACATCAAGCTATAGAAATTTTGTTTAAGGATACAGGTTGTGGTATTAAAGAAGAAGATTTGGGGAAGATTTTTGACCCCTTTTTTACTACCAAGCCTGAAGGAAAAAGTACAGGATTGGGCTTATCTATCAGTTACAGTATTATTAATAAATATAACGGGCGGATTCGTTGTGAAAGCGAAGAAAACAGAGGAGCTACTTTCATCATTGACTTGCCGCCCATAGGAGGACACTATGCCAGGCAAAATATTAGCCGTAGATGACGAAGTAGATATGTTAAATCTTTTAGAAAGGATTATAAAAACCAAAACAGAATACCATATTATAACTACATCTCATCCTGAAGAAGTAGTCAATCTCATTAAAAAGGAATATTTTGATTTAGTCTTACTTGACCTGAGAATGCCTGACTTAAATGGGATGGAACTTTTAAGACAAATCAAGGCTATTGAACCTGACATTGGTGTAATTATTATAACTGCCTATGGCACCATTGAATCAGCAGTAGAGGCGATGAAGATGGGTGCCTTTGATTTTCTTACTAAACCCTTTCGCCAGGAGCAGATCCTACTTACCATCCATCGTGTCATGGAAGTCCAAAAATTAAAAAGAGAAAACAAGATATTAAAGGCAGAGTTAAAGCGAGAAAAGGACACCAACTTTATTATCGGCAAAAGTTCTCTTATGCAATCTGTTTATAGATATGTCTTGCAGGTGGCAAAAACAACCGCTCCTGTTATCATTACCGGAGAAACAGGCACAGGTAAAGAGCTGGTGGCGCGGTCTATTCATAAATACAGTCTGCGCAAGGGTCCTTTTGTAGTTGTAAACTGTAGTGCTGTCCCGGAAACGCTGATCGAAAGTGAATTATTTGGCCATATTAAAGGGTCTTTTTCTGGGGCAATTCAGGATAAAAAAGGCTTAGCAGAAGAAGCCAACGAGGGGACACTTTTTCTTGACGAAGTAGGTGATTTAAGTGAACTTGTGCAAACAAAGTTGTTACGCTTTTTACAGGAAGGAGAGTTTCGACCATTAGGAAGCACTAAGATAAAAAAGGTAAATGTTAGGGTTATAGCTGCTACTAACAAAGACCTAGAAGAATTAGTTAAACAAGGTAATTTTAGGGCAGACCTGTATTATCGACTTAATGTCATTCGCATCCATCTTCCTCCTTTACGAGAAAGACGAGAAGTAATACCAATCCTATCCCATCATTTTTTGGAAAAGTATGCTACTCTTAATAACAAACATATTCGAGGATTTTCAAAGGCAGCTATGAAAAATTTAGTTGCGAGGGACTGGCCTGGCAATATTCGGGAGTTAGAAAATGTAATTGAACGCGCTGTGATTTTTTGCCAAGGTGAATACATAGAGTTAACAGATATTGAGCCTTTAGTTACATCGAAGAGTCGGTCTTCTTTTAATGAAATCCTATCCCTCCCATTTAAAAAAGCTAAAAGGCAAGTTTTGCGGAATTTTTATCGTCAGTATCTAAATCACATCTTGGCTCAATCTGGCGGTAACATTTCACAAGCTGCCCAAAGGTGTGGAGTAAAAAGGCAGTATTTTTACCGTTTACTGAAACTTGCTGAGATTAACCACAAAATGCGAGATTGATTTTCAAGGCTGAGTTATTCCAATTTTTTTAACATTGCCTTAACAGGCTGTTGAAAAAGTCATTTTTTTCTCAGATCCGTTCATGGGCTAACAAGAGCAAAATATTATCCGCAGGCTTGCCTGAAGCAAACAGGATTGTTTTTGAAAAATAATAAAC
>Ga0190316_1000031_pt1 | contig 34190 bp, 33 predicted proteins | sample 48701112_MG_FD_161663 | JGI IMG/M metagenome (GOLD analysis project Ga0190316, IMG submission 161663) | Hydrothermal vent sediment bacterial communities from Southern Trench, Guaymas Basin, Mexico - 4870-11-1-2_MG | ecosystem: Environmental > Aquatic > Marine > Hydrothermal vents > Sediment ... | reverse complement strand
TACCGGCGCTTGAGTTTTCCACAAGGGTTGTCGTGGATGCAGATGACTTCAAAAGGACGATAAAAGCAGCGGAGAGAATAGGAGACCACATAGCAATGGGCGTGGAAGGGGATAAATTCTATATGGAGGCGGAAGGAGAGATGGAGACGATGCGATTTTCGCTCCGAAAGGATGAACTACTGCATCTGAGTGGTAGCGACTGTCGCTCTCTGTTCTCGCTTGAATATCTCGCAGCGATGGCTAAGGGCATCTCCTCGGAAACGCTCACGCTCTTCATAGGCACGGACTACCCGCTGAAAATGGAGTTTGAGATTGCGGAAGGCTTCGGAAAAGTCATATACTTGCTCGCTCCTCGCATAGAGGCTGAATGAAGGCTACTGCGAGACAAAGATGCATTGCATTAAGGCGAAAGAAACGAAAGACACGCATCTTGCAATCTCGTTTGTAGCGCCAAGAACATCACCACTGACCGCACCGAAGTGCCTTTTCGCAGTTCTGCTCACGAAAAATCCGACTGCAACACCAAGAAGCACGAGAAGAGAGCGGAAAAAATAGCAGAAGAAGGGATGTGATGCTCCCAAAGGCGAAGAAAACGCAAAAGGCAGAGAGGCGAGTGCGGAGAGGAGGAGAGCGAGTGCAAGAGCCTCGCAAAATTTCAAGCGAGAGAAATTTTTCACGAAAAATGCACCTATTCCCGCTCTCAATTCAGCAGATTTACCAAACAGCATGCACGCATTCATGCTCAATTTCGCAGAAATTTCCGAAACGATGAAGAATTGAGCGATTTCATAGGGATTTGATGCGGAGATTTGTGTTTTAATTGCGAAAATGCACAGAAGCATCACAGTAAGAACAGCGAAAATGCCAGAAATTCCAACCTTCTCATCTTTCATCGCTCTTATTTTTTCTGCGGTGCTGCCACTCGCAAAAATGCCATCTGCGAAGTCAGCCAAGCCGTCAAGATGCATTAAGCCTGTGAGTGCGTAAAGGAAGAGGAGCGTTAGGATTGCGCTAATGTTTTCCGATGAGAAGCGAGAAATTGCGATGGCAAAAGTGGCAACGGCAAAACCAACGAAAGCACCTACAACAGGAAACAGATGACTTTTCCTTGAAATGCTTTCAATTTCTGCGCTGCGACCCACAGGAAGCCTCGTAAGGAAGCCTAAAATGTCCAACATTTCTGTGAGGGATTATAGAAAAGCCCTTTCATTCGATAGGAAAAACCTTTATATCCGTTTCATTTTCTATTAAGTCTTTTTTCTTCCGAAAGTCTTCATCGAGACTCACTATATATTCTATTTTACCCTCATTCTTCATTTGACAAGCGTAAGCGATGTGTAAAACATCTCCTGTTCGTAATTTCACTTTCGGCGCTAATTTGATGCCGTCAAAATACTTTGAGAACATTTTAATGCCTAACCCCTCTATTTCATCTGTAATTTCATCAGAATCCGAGCTCACAGCTAAATTCAAACGACGAATAACATATTCCACAATCATTTTCACCTTCTCTTTATCATTTTGCCTCCTGAATTTTGGGAATGGAAGCTTATATTTACCTATATTTCGTGAAATTACGCAGTATAATTCTAAAATTGTGAAGGAGGAAGTATAAAATCTCCCTTCCAGATTATTAATTAAATTTACAGTTCGCCAATGCTGTTCTTCTGTCTCGAAGTTATATGATAAAATGACATTTGTGTCCAGATAAAACATCACAACCACCCTTCTTCAACTTCCTTAACAGCACTGAATTTATCTTTCCTTATCGGTCCTACTCCTGAACGGAGCATCACTTCCACTGCATATTGAACAAAAGCCTCTTCACTCAGAATATTCTCGCCAGTCCAGTCCACAGACAGCACAATTCCACGCTCTTTTGGACGGACTTCCTCTATGAGACGAAGCCAAGTCTCAAAAGCGGATTTATCATTCTGATTTAGAACTACTTCAACGATGAAACCGTAGTCTTCATCGTAATTCAGGCGGACATCTCTCACATTATTCTGTGAAATTTCTTCAGCAATAGAACGAATCCTTTCTATTACTTCATCTATTTTCTCTTCAGGACAAGCAATACTGCTTACTACGCTTCTCTCATGCATCAAATATGTGAAATCTCCCCTATTTTCTTCTATTTCCATAAAATCCGTATCTATCCTATGCTCTACTTTTGCAATCCCAGATGAAAGTGATGCTTCTAATTGCACTCCTTCATCCTCATTTCCATTCTCATTTCTTCCGTCAAAATAAAATAAATCTGAATCAATTAGTTGCTTTACCATTTCCTTCTCAAATTTTATATTCCTCAACCAATTTATAAATGCCTCTTTCTCTCTAAATTCCTCCTCTGACATGCGAAAAGTTTTCTTTTTCCTCCTCTCTTTGAACATCTCTCGCATCAATTTTGCTCTACTTGGTAGCTCTATTCTTGTAATTGCTTCCTCAAGAAATCGCTCAATGTAATCTCTAATCAGCGAGACTAATTCCTCTTTTTCCATCCATGGATACTTTGCTAAGGTTTCAGCGATAGCAGATTGCACCTTATTCATTTTTTATCCCCCTTCTTTTCTCCTTTTATCTCCCTTTCTAAACCCTCAATTATCACTTCTTCTATCTTCCTTTTCGCCTCTGGCGGCAACTCAATCCCCTTCTCATACATCAACGCCTTGATTTCCCCGAAATTTATAAAATATTTCCTCCATTTCTCTCCTAACTTCCCTATTATTTTCACAGACTCCTCGTAAATATCTATACATTCCGCCGAAAAGAGCCTGCAAATATTGTCGATATGCGATCTCAATTCGCTCCTTTTTTCCTCTTTCCCTCTCGCATCTCTCCACAAATAATCATAAATAAAGTAGCTATAATAACTATCAAAAACCCGCATCAAAAGGTAAAAGATTAAATCTTCTGGATTAAAACCGTAAGTGTTTATTACTCTTGTCATTTCAGATACTATACCCTCGGTCAATTTATTATTTCTTTGCGTCAGTAATTCCACATTTTCGCTTAAATGTTCCAGTAATACTTCCCTTGCTTTCCTTGTAAAATTCAGATTCTCTTCATATATTGACGCTTCTACATCACTGATCATATATCTTCTGACTTCTTTCCTGTAATCAAAATATGCCTCCCAGAATTCCCTACCCTTTACCTTATTCTCTTCATCTTCAATTAAAGATAACAATCTCCTTATGAATTTCCTTCCAGCATCCTTACATTTCATTAAATTTTTATCACTATGTTTGGCTCTCTTGAGGTCTACCGACACTTCTTTTAGGAAAAAGCCTATTATGATAAGGTTATTCATGTCCATAATCATTGCGTCTGTGGCGATACGATTCCCTATTATATTAATGAGGTCGAAACTACTTCTTTCAAGTGCCTCAATAGCCACCTTTATGTTCTGCTTTATTATTTCTCTCATTTCCTTCTTGTTCCAAGTTGTAATATATAAATATTTCGGAAATATTCAGAGGCGTCAAATAGTCAGTCCTTCTCCTTTGTCTTCCTCATCGTAGTTCTTTCTTCTTCTGCGAACATTTTGCTCATGCAACCTGCGATTAAACCGCCGACGGCATCGTCAAGAAAAACAGGGAGTCTGCTCAAAATGCCCGGCTTTTTTGTGTCGTAGCGGAAAAAATTGAACAACGCATTCTTACCGCCGATGTATTCAGCGATGTCAATGCCAATAAGCTCGTCTGCGACAATACAAGAAGCATCCGAAGAGGCAAACTCTCCGCCGAACCAGCCTTTCTCAACCGCATCGTCCAGGAGCATCGCTGCGTAAATTAGCGCTGAAACATTCAAATCTGAGCATGCACGCTCAACCTCACGCTCAAATCGCTCACGCAATTCTGATGTCGCTTTCGCATCTGCAGGCGCAGCGACAAAGAGTTCAAACGCCGCATTCGCAATATCTGCGATTTGCACGCCTCTTTCTCTTAAACGCTCAAGGATGCTTTTCTCAGCTCTCCACCCGCTTGAACGCAACGACTCCCTCACCGCTGACCGCACAGCATCGTAAATTGAGGCGCCGAGCGGAGTTGCCTTTCCCGCAAACTGTTCTTTTTGCTCCTCCGAGCCGTGAGAACGACGAGGGCAGCAAGCAACTGCAATCGCATCCGTGAGGTCGCCTGTCATGATTTCACCCGCAGGAGAACGCACATTCAATTCATAGAATGCACGAGATTTCGCCTCTGTCGCCACTATTATCGCTTCTGCAAGTGCAGAAATGCTCAAATCACGCTTAATTACCAAAATTATATTCACTGTTGAGGGGGAAATACCAGCAGTTACAATTGCACTGACATCTCCTTTCGCAATAATGCTCGCATTCTCCATAGGAACCGCAGTCATCATGCCAACTACTTCGTCCTCCTTGACGCCAATTTGAGCGAGGAACTTCCGAAAGAATTCCACAGGGTCTTCGTTGAAGTCTTCACCGACCTTCGCATTCACAATCGCTCTCACATGCTCCTTGAGACCGCCGTTGAATACTGCGGAACTCAACACAGTGAAGTCGCCTCTCACGAGAATGTATGCGTCTGTCCGCTCAATCTCCATGCTTTACCTTTCAGCTGTCAAGTTTAAATTTTATTCATTCTATTTTCCTCCTAAAAGGAATCTAATGTTGCTTGATGTCTATTTTCAAGTTCATTAAATTCCTCAAGCTCAGGTATTTCTTCTTCTCCTCTTATAGCATGTCTTTTAACTTCCCCAGCACCAGCTATCCTCCTTTTTACTAACTGATCAACAGCATTTTGAATCGCATAAACTTCTAAATCTGGCAATTCAAGGATTTTTCCAATCTCTCTATCTATTTCGTGGATTATTGGCTTTAATTGTTCTATTTGTTCCCTCTCAGTAGCTCCTCCTATTTCTCTGGCTTTAACTTCAAGTTTATCAAATAAGTCTGCTAATCCCTTAATTTCTTTTTCACTCAGTTTTCTCGGATCTAAAACTGGCATTCTTTCAGCTTGAGAAATTTCTAAACCAATGGGTCCAAGTGCTATATACCTGCCCTCTGTTTCAACATAAAACTGAGCAAAAGATGAATTGAGATACGCTAAAATCGCTTTGATTTGGTTGTTGGTTAATTTTTCTTTTGGATACAAACAAATCATCCTATGGAAGATTGCCATAGGCTTATTGCAATATCCCTCTAAAAGTATAAATCTTGACTTATACCGGCTTTCATATATTCCTACAATCTGAGCTGGTTTTACTTCTCCTAAATCATACCACCCTTTAAATTCTTTCCTTTCGGCCCTATCCCTACAAGCTGTAGTTTGGGAACAAATCTTTTCGGCACCACTAACTTTAACTTTACAATCTCTTTCACCATATTGCTTAATGTACTTTAAAACACTCTCTGGCAACTCCGCTTCATCTCCATGGCAAATAAACATTAGACATTCTTTATCTTCCGATTTCAAATTTAGCCAGTCTGAATCTTTAAAAGTAAACCATTTAGCGTACCTGGCATTAGTAATTGCTGGATAGAGGAAATCATCAGGAATATTATGATATTCAGCCTTGCTTGGTTTAAGATAAAAGAATGGGTCAGCTCCGGTTCCAGCTCCTGTTAATCTAAACCAAGTTGTATTTCCTCTTGAGATTTCGTATATGTCAGATAATCTACAAAGCTTATCCGATTTCCTCGAGATTACACCATACTTAAAGAAATACTTTATCCACTTCCCGTTTCTTAATATTTCTCTTTGCTTTATACAATTTACAGGGAATTTGTCGCTCCTCTTATTATTTACCGCATTAAGTAGTTCCTCTACATCTACATCTTCAACACCTGCAGGAATTCTTATGAAAACTACATCATTTTCGTCTCTTTCCTCCTTATCATCACATCTTTCCAGAAGTAAAATTGTCGTTGTAATCAAGGCTGTAAACAACCTTAAAGGAATATCTATAACCGCTTTAATTTTGAAGTTGTCAAGTAAAAAGTTTCCAAACTTTACACCATAGTCTGTTTGAAGCCAGAGGTTACTAATGATCATTCCAAGCCTTCCATTAGGTTTAAGGAATTTAGAAGCATGCATAATCCAATAAACGTAGATGTGTGGATTTTGTCTTTGTCTAACGCCACCTTTCGGTTTTAAACTGAATTTTTCAGACATCTTATCTAATTTCTTTCTGATTAAATCCTTGGTATTATCAAGAATTTCATCCCACGCTGTGTATGGAGGGTTTCCGACAACACAATCAACTTTAGGTAGTGTAATTTTCCTTTCAACTAAACCTTCAACAGTTGAAACTTTATAAGGTAGTAAAACTTCTTGTTCAGGCTCTATTAAGAAGAAATCAGAAGGAATAATATTTATTTCTCTTGAAGGGTGGAGAACGTTCCTTAAAGAGATATTCATAGTGGATAAATGGCAAGCAAACTCGTCAATATCAATAGCATAAAGCTGTTTTACTATTTGCTCATGGATATCCTTCTCAGCAATTCCTTCAAGCCTCTTTCCTGTCTTTAACTCATATAACCTTCTGTATGCTTCAACTAAGAAAGTTCCAGAACCCGAACCCGGATCTAAAATCAAATCCGAAGGCGAGCGAATACCCCACTTAGCTATGAGTTCAGCCACTCCGTGAGGCGTGTAAAACTGACCAAGCTGATGTCTCTCCTGAGGATCAATAATTTCTTCATAAACATACCCTATTACATCTCCAAGTCTTTCAAGCTCTATATTATCTAAATCTTGAATTAGTCCATCAATAGCCTTCAACACACTTACATAAGATGGTAAGATCAACTTATCATGGAAATCAAGGATAAAAACAGGTTCAAAATCACCAGTAATCTCTACAGCCCTCTTAAAGAATGTTTTTAGCACCCTAAAGTATTTTTCACCGTCATCTATCTTCATACCGTCGATAGTTTCATTGTATAAGGGTTTCAATTTCTCCAAACCTCTCCAGCTTCTCTCAAGAACCTTGTAAAAGAGTATTCTGTTCATTATTGAATATGCAAACTCTTTAGATACCTGCTTATATTTCAGACGGACGCCTCTTCTTTTTCTTAGCGCTAAAAACTCATTTTGAAGAATGTTATTTATGCGAGACTTTATCAGATCTTTTGACTGCTCTGAAACGAATTCAACAAATGACCTTAACCTCTTGATTACTCTATACCTGAACGGTTCTGGTCTAAGCTCTCTTCTTTCTTTTATTAACTTAAGACATAGTTCATACAATTTCTCTTTAGGAGGTAGGAAATGATAACCAAAATCCATGACACAGAGGTCACCAGCCTTTGCTTTTAAGTATAATTCCCTTCTAAACGCTCTGTCATATTGCCTACTCCTAATAGCTTCCCAGTTTGCATAGTTTCCGAGGTCTTCTGGAACTCTGAATATCGCCATGTAGTATTGATTTGCAGTAGCGACGAAATCAACACTGTATCCTTCCTTTTTTGCCAACAAAGCATAAGTGTAAGCCTGACCTATTGGAAAATCATCCCAAGGAGAGTGATCTATAGCTCTTTTACATTCTATGATCAAAAATGGCTGATTTTGGACGAAGACTGTTATATCTGGTTCTCTATTCTGAATTTTCCATGTCGTAGAAACTTCATTTATTTCGTATTCTCCAAACCTGTAACTCTTTTTGATCTCTTTTAGCATATCCGCTAAATTTTCTTTGAATCTACCCTCAAGCACTAATATATCCCTCGTCGTTCTCCAGTCAACACTACCGCTACTTGACATTCTTATTCCTCCACAATCGTTCAGACTTTTTCATCCTTCATAACTTAGCATATAAATAATTTACTCACCTGCCCCTCCCTTTCGGGGGCTTAGCAGCAACAAAATTAGGGATACTTCCTCTCAGACGTCTTGCGTCGTCTGCGTCGTCGTTTGCGTCGTTGGCATCAAGCGCAAGTAAAAACCGCTCCACCAAACGACAGTCAAAGGCTGAGCGACAACAAGCGAGACTATTATGCCGATTAAACTGCCAACAGGCACACCGCTGAGGAGATTAATAAGATTTCCGAACAGGTCTGCTGCGATACTGATGCCTACACCTATGATTGTAACAATAAGCCACATCAAGAACACATCCAATTTATGCTCCAAGAATCTTTTGAATGCTGTTTTCACGCCATCCACAGCCCTCAAATCCTCAATAACAACAGCATATCTCGTGAGTGCGAGAACAATTGATATTATTAGTGCGTAGATTGCAAAGAGAACAATCCCGATGAGGAGCAACGCAAAAAATGTCAGCATCAATTCACGAGGGACTGCGTCGGGTGAAGGCGTAATGTAAGGCAAATAAGGCATAATGAAAACAATGCTCGGAATAAGAAAAATTAAACCGAGAAGAGCGATTAATCCCACGAGAATATCCGCACCGAGCAGGCTCAAAAACTTCTTACTGCCGTAATAAATCATATCTGAAAGGCTTGTTTCTCCCCTTAAATGTGCTTCTTTAGCCATTCCTATCGCTCCCGCCACGAAATATGCATTGATAAATAGCAGAATTATTGCGGAAATGATGCCTGCGACGAGTAGAATGACCCAATTTCTCGCAAATTCTGATATTATTTGCGATGCCACTTCAGGTGGAATCGGCGGTTTCGGTGGTGTCGGTGGTGTAGGTGTGTGTGCTTGTGGAAACTGCGCTTCCTGCGGTAATTTCTCAAGTAGGCGGAAGAGCGAAGGCGTAGCAACGAGCAGCGCAGCGCCGAATGTGAAAATCACGAAAATGAATGAGAGGAGCGTGCTGAACACGAAAGGCAGGCAGATATTCAAGTTCCGCTTCCAAATATCAAAGCCCTCTCCCAAGACTTTCCCAATTTCAACCATCTCCCTTTATTTTTATTTTACTTAAAAATGAGTGAGCATGGACAATATCGGTAAAATCGCAGTGATTTTCTCCGTTCTCGGCATTTCCGCACTCTACGCCCTTTCAACATTTTCAACGCCGCCGATTGTCCCGCTTGACGAGATTGGCGCTCACAATGGCGAGCTCGTGAGGATTCAGGGGATTTTAACCGAAATCGCATGCACAAAGCAAGGCAACGCAATTCTTCGTGTCGAAAACGATTCTGATGCTGTTCAAGTGTTCTTGTCTCGTGGTTGTGGTGTTGGCGTCAGCAGTGTCAGCAGCAGCGGTGCAAGCAGTGTCAAGCGCATTCTGAACTTCAGTCTTGGTGACGAGGTTGAGGTGGAAGGCATCGTCAAGCTTTTTGACGGCATTTATGAAATCGTTGCGGAAGACATACGCAAGCTCCGCTCAAGCGAATTTCCTGCATTCTCGGTATCGCAAGTGTCTTCTCAACCACAAGACTTCGTCGGCAGGAAAATAAGGGTCGTCGGATGCGTCAAAAGGACTTACAAACGAGTGTTTTACCTCTGCGACTGCAATGATTCTTTCGGTGAGATGCGTGTGCTGCTCAATTTTGAGCGAGAGGCGAAGATTGAGCGAGGAGCGAAAGTTGCGGTAGATGGCTACTTGCGCTACAATCCCGAAGGGATGCGCTACGAACTACTTTCAACAGCAGTTTGCAGTAATTAATACGCAGTGCGTTCCTCCTTGTCGAACTCACGGAGCAGTTCCTTCTGTCGTCTGCTGAGTCTCTTTGGCACTCTCAGCTTCAACTTCACGAGGAGGTCGCCCCTCCTGCCGTGAATTGAAGGCATACCCTTCTTTCGCACCTTTAACACCGCATCGGGTTCCGTGCCTGCGGGAATTTTCACTTTCACGATGTCGCCGTCGATTGTCCTTACAGGTATTTCATCGCCGAGAGCGAGTTGAGCGAACCTCACGGGAACTTCGCAGAGCAGGTCGCCATCCCTCAAGACCTTAAAAAGCTTGTGCGGGCGGATATGCACAATAACAATCAAATCGCCTGCTGGCCCCCCGTTCTCGCCTGCCTCGCCTTCACCTGCGATTTTTATCTGAGTGCCTTTGCTGACACCTGCGGGAATCTCAACAAGCACACGCTTGCGCACTTTCCTTCGTCCTGAACCTCCGCAAGTTTCGCAGAGACGCTCTACTACCTCACCACGCCCATGACAACGGGGACATGTGGAAATTGAGATGAAGTGAGAGAAGCCGTAGTGCTGTTCTCTTCGCACTTGTCCAGTGCCTCCGCAGACTTCGCATGTGCGCAAACCGCCCGGTGCTGCGCCTGAACCCCCGCAGTCCTCGCAAATTTGCTCCTTCTCCACATATATTTCCTTTGTGACGCCTCTTGCAGCCTCCTCAAGCTCAATCTCTAACTCGTAAAATATGTCAGAGCCTCGCCTCGGCACCCTTTCCCTTTCCACGCCAACACCCGCCCCTCGCTCCCTTCGCTTGAAAAACTCCTCAAAAAGTGAGCCTCCGCCGAAGTCGCCGAAGCCTCTACCGAAGCCGAAGTCTTTGAAGAAATCCCTGAAGAAGTCGCCGAATATGTCTTCAATGTCGCTGAACTTCGTGAATTTTGACCAGTCAAAGCCTCCAGGACCGAAATCAACACCAGCATGCCCGTATTTGTCGTAAGCAGCACGCTTCTCAGGGTCAGAAAGCACTTCATACGCCTCTGAAATCTCCTTAAACTTCTCTTCCGCCTCCTTCGGATTGTCCTTATTCAAATCAGGATGATATTTCTTCGCAAGTCTCCTGAATGCTCGCTTGATTTCTTCCTGCGTGGCGTTCCTGCTGACGCCGAGAATTTCGTAGTAATCCTTCTTTCTGCCGTTCAACTCCCCTCGCCTCTCTCTTCGCACTTTCTCTTGCTTTCTTCCATGCCCCTCGCTCCTTTCATCTTGCGAAGAAATTAAAAAATTTTACGCCCCCTCCGACACGCTCACCAAAAACTGCAAGAAATCGCCCTCTATGCCTTCACCTTTTCATCTCTTCTCTCCATTTGAAATTTCGGTTTATGAGGGCAAAGCGTCAAAATATTTAAATAGAGAAGCGCTTCTTCATTTACATGATTATTGAAATAGTGAAGGAGTGAAATGAGGGTGCGTGTTGAAGTTGAGGGCGAAGAGGGCATAAAAACCGTTTTTGAGCGGGAAGGAGACCTCTTGAGGGAAGATTTGAGAATGCTCACAATCAGAGCGGTGGTCAAATTTTTGGAGGAGCATCTTTCCGCTTCGGAGAAAATACCTTACGAGAGCGAAGGTGAAGAGCTCACGATTAAGGAACGCATCCTGAAGTTCCTGAAATACGACGAGAGGGCGCCTCGTGACTGGTTCACTTCTTCAGAATTTAAGCGAACATATGAAGAGGTGTATGGGGAGAGCGTGAAGTTAAGCACGGTAAGCACTTACCTCGCCCAGCTGCATGCTGAAGGCTTCCTTGAGCGTAGAGGTAGCAAAGCCCTGCGGAAATACCGTCTCGCAATTCCCAGAAGCGAGTTGCAGCAGGAGCAGAAAGCGGCGGAGAACTGTGAAAATGAATGAGAAGAATAAACGCTACTTTCTCCCCACATTCACATTTTTAAGTCTTGGGAAAATCTGAATTGAATGGTGGTATGAACTACCGAGGGCATTTGACGGTGGGCATCGTATTCTTTCTTGCTGCTTACGCCACGCTCCTTTTTGCTCTGCACATTCATGTGAGCGTTGCGGATGCACTTCTCGGTCTTGCTCTCTGCGAATTCGGCGCACTCGCACCCGACCTCGACCATAAGAGCAGCAAGATTCACCGCTGGTCTTACGCAGGCTCGGCATTCGCAGGCGTCGCAGTCTTCCTCGCTCTCTCGCTTAAAACCCACGACTTCATCTCCGCAGGCGTCCTCGCAAGCATCGTCGCAGGCATCCTCGCACTCGTCGTTTTCCTCCTTTCTAACTTGAAGCACAGAGGCTTCACGCACCACGCCCCCGGCTTCCTTCTGTTCGTTCTCTGCATTTTCCTTGCGATGTCCTTCCTGCGTAATTCATCGTTTTTGCAGTTGCCGAGCATTTTGGATTTCAGCCCTGCGAAGGTCACAATTTTCGGCGCCATCGGGTATTTGAGCCATCTTATTGCTGATGCTTTCTAAGAAACACAGATTCAAGGTAGCAAGCATTCAAGGAGCAAGCAAATCTCGCAAAATTCTCCTTATTTCACGCTTGAATTCTTCCAAAGAGCCTTCATTTCTGACGATTTTGTCTGCAATTCGCATCGCTTCCTCCATGCCCCACGCCTTCTCACGCTCTTCCCTGCGTTTGAACTCCTCAAAACTCAGAAAATCGTCCGAGCGTCGCCTCGCTCTCACACGCTTATAGCGGATTTCGAGAGGGGCTTGAATGCCAACGAGCATGAAATTCTCGCCGAATGCTCGCTTGAAAGTCTCGACCTCTGCGAGACCACGAATGCCGTCAACGACGACAATCGGAGGGGAAGAGGACTTGTTCTTTGCTCGCTCATTTCGCTCCCCCTGCTCAGAGAAATATTGCTTCAGCAGAGGAATGCATCGCTTCGCAATTGCATCCATGCCTTCTTTGGCACGCAACTCGCTCGCAACTCTCCCAGTGTTCTCGTCGTTAGGCTCAAGACCTCGCCTTCTGACCTCTTCACGAACGACATCGCCCATCGTCACCACAGGAATGCCGAGCTCTCTTGCAACATTCGCAGCTTCTGTCTTACCGGATGCGGGGGCGCCGACAAACGCTAATATCTGTATCTTTCCTGCAGCCACCGCTCAATCGCACCTCTCACGAGCCTCCGCTCAATTGATGCATAGAAAATGTTGATGACGCCGAGCAGCTCACCCTCGTGGACGGTGCCGTCGGCGATTGCGTGGAATATTGCCTCGTTGAATGTCCGACGCTCCTCCACCTTTTTCGGCTTTCCCGGTGCGTGCAACGCCGTAACAACGCCGAGAGCGTGCCGCTGAATGATGCAGGGCAAAGCAACCGCTTTCTCGGGGATGTCTACCTCCTCAATCTTTATGGGCGTGAGCGTGTTCCTCCGCACTTCCTTTTCTTCTGCTGCTATTGCCATCTGCCACTCCCCGTAAGGTCCGACCGCAAATCCGTATCTGAATGCTTCGGTCTTCAGCCGCTCTATCTCGCCTCCCACCCTGTCCCGCCAGTAGACGCACTCTATTTTCGGCATGTCCCCCAATTTCAAAGCTTTTCCTTTAAATTTTCTGCTGTTCCGCAAAGTCTCACGAAGTTCTGCGAATGGACTCGTCGTGGCATCAGCGACGACCCACCGAACGCATCACCCGCTCTACAAGTGTGTCCCAATACCTGTCCTTCTCCAACGAAGCTTCAGAGTCCTCAAACACAATTTCATCGTCCTCAAATTTTGAAATCGTGCCGATGTAGTTGAAAGCTACGCTATCCCACTCGTTTTCTGTCAGCTCTCTACCTATTACTCCCTCTATTATCCTTCGCTTCACCACTAATTTACCCTCTCCTCTTATTCTTATTATCATCCCATACCGCTCAAAATATGCATTATTCGCCCTGTTATCGTTACATATCGCCCTCGCTATCGCTAAATTAACAGGAATCGCTTCCAAAAACACACTCACCATTTCTCCTTTCCCCCTTCTCCCTCTTTACTCCTGCTTTCGCTCACTCCATTCCCCCCCTCACTACTACCTCCCCTCTCCTTCTCCGCCTATTCCGCCTGAAAATATGAAGAAACGCTTTCTAACGCCCTTGCGAGCAGTTCAGCACATCTTTCCAAATCTCGCAGGTTCAGCACCTCAACAGGCGAGTGAATGTAGCGAGTCGGAACGCCGATGGCTCCCGTGGGGACACCGCTCCTTGCGAGCTGAATTGCCGTAGCGTCTGTCGTTCCGCCTTCAGAAACGCTCAACTGATAGGGAATATTGTGCTTTCTTGCGGATTCTTCAAGCCATCTCAACACATTACGAGGGGTAATAATGCCTCTACCAGATGCATCTGAAACAGTAATCACAGGACCTTTTCCAATTTCAATCGTAGTATCCTTCTTTTCAATGCCCGGATGACCGCCAGCAATCGCAACATCCGTCGCAACGGCGACATCAGGCGAGAGTTCGTATGCAGATGTGCGAGCTCCTTTCAGTCCGACCTCCTCTTGAACTGTTCCGACGGCGTAAATTTCACAATCGGCATGCGTCCTTTTCAACGCCTCTACCATGACTGCGACGCCAGAGCGGTTGTCAAATGCCTTGCATGTGACGATTTCATTCGTGAGGAATGCGAAGTCCCTGTCAAGCGTGATTGGCGTGCCGATGGAAACACCCATTTTTTCAGCCTCCTCACGACTCCTCGCACCGATGTCAATGAACATGTCCCTCGCCTCAACGACCTTCTTCCGCTCATCTTCTCGCATCACATGCGGAGGTTTTGAGCCAATCACGCCTCTCACTTTCCCTTTAGGCGTGTGCAAAATCACCCTTTGGTGAAGCAGGGTTTGAGAGAACCATCCGCCTATGCTCGCAAAACGAATGAAGCCTTCGTCCTCTATTTGCTTGACCATCAGTCCGATTTCGTCAATGTGCGCCGCAATCATCACAGATGGCTTCTCACCACGCCTCACTGCCACGAGATTCCCCATTTTGTCTGTTCTGACCTCGTCTGTGAATGGCTTTAACTCCTCCGCCAAAATCTCACGAACTTCGTCCTCGTAGCCTGAAATCCCGTGAGCCTCAGAAAGTCGCCGAAGCAGTCCCGCCAAGTCCCCCACTTCGCTCATCTTGAAATGTTGTTTTATTAAGAAGATGTCGCTGCTAATTCCCTTTCAAATGTGGCAGCAGGTGATGTGTGTGGTAGTTTATATAAGAGCGTCGTATTATTCATTGCCCGCATAGCGGGCCTAGGGCAGGGCCTGCCCGAAGTGAAGCCCTCGACACCTGGGCCTCTGCCCGTCTGGCTGAGAGAGCTGACAGGTAAGCTCGGATGGATGAAATGGGAACCCGTGAGCCTCACTGATAGGTGAGGGGAGGAGGTCACAAAGAAGTCCCGCCTCCCGGATTTGAACCGGGGACATCGCGGTTTCCGCACGAGTGCGCTCTCGGCTCACGCCGCATCCCGCACTACAGCCGCGCACTCTTCCAGACTGAGTTAAGGCGGGTCTTTCTTATTTTTGGAAGGGCATCTTAAAAATATTGCGGTCACGGAGGAAAGGCTTCAGGAACTTCAGGAGTTCAGGACTTTTCAGGGCTTCGGGAGCGAGAAGCCGCTTCAGGAACGCATGCCCCGCAGACACACACGCCTGCGAGTGCCGAGCAGGAAGCGTGTGAGCGCGCATTCTTTTTCTTATTTTCGTTTCTTGCAAATTTTCTAAAAAATATGAGCAAATAAATGCATATTATTCGCTAAAAACTTTGCAATTAAATATTTTTTGACATTTGTTTGGCATCAATCTTTTAGAACTGCTTAGTTTTATTTTCAAAATTCGGAAATTCTGCAGCAGATATTCGCAATATATGTTGAATTCAAAGTGGGTTGTGGGCGAAAAATAGCAAATCGCTGAATGAGTGGAAGGATGACCTGCAGATGCAGAGTGGATGTGAGATTGCGAGAGGGAATTCGCAAAATCTTTTAAAAACGGTTGCTGCTAATTCTTATCTTTTCAAAAGGGTACAGCAGGGGAGGCATGTGGGAATGTTTTTATATGGTGTCTCTTTCGTTTATGATGTAGGGTTGGGCCGACCCGAAGAGAAGCCCTCGACACTTGAGCCTCTGCCCGTCTGGCTGAGAGAGCTGACGGGTAAGCTCGGATGGATGAAATGGGAACCCGTGAGCCTCACTGGAGGAGGATGCCAGGTGAGGGGAGGAGGTCACAGGCTTTCTGTCTTTTATAGGGGTGGTGTCGTTAGCGGTTGTTCAGCGAAGGCAGAGAAGAAGAGAGCAAGGAGATGGAGAAAAGGGGCGAGGAGAGCAGGACAAGAATAGGAGACAGGGTAAGGTGGGAGTAAGTGGCGAGAATGAAGAGAACAAGGAATGGAGGTAGGGAGAAGAAAGAGAAGAGGGGGGCAGGAGTGGCGTAATAAGAGGGGAGTGACAAGAGAGTGAGTGAGGAGACGGGAAAACAGAGGGAGACTGTGAGGGAGAAATGAGCAAGGAAGCCTATGAAATACCCTTTTTCAGCGAGGAGGGCTTCGTTAGGAAAAGATGTGAGCGATGCAACGCTTTCTTCTGGACGAAAGACGAGGGGCGAAAAACATGCGGTGACGCACCTTGCGAGCCTTACAAGTTCATCGGCAATCCTGTTTTTAGGGAGAAAAGCGTGGATGAGATGCGAGAGGCTTTCCTCTCCTTCTTTGAGAGGCACTCGCACAAGCGATTGAGGAGGTATCCTGTGGTTGCACGCTGGCGAGACGACATTTACTTGACGATTGCGTCAATTGCAAATTTCCAGCCTTTCGTGACTTCTGGGAGGGTGCCGCCGCCTGCGAACCCGCTTGTGATTTCGCAGCCCTGCATACGCCTTGAAGACCTTGAATCAATCGGAAGGACGGGGCGACACCTCACGATTTTTGAAATGATGGGGCATCACGCATTCAACAAACGGAACGCTGAAATATACTGGAAGGACGAGACTGTTCGCTACTGTGCGGAGTTTTTGCGGGAGCTCGGTGCGGACATCCATCAGGTAACATTTAAAGAGGCACCTTGGATAGGTGGGGGGAACGCAGGACCCTGCTTGGAGGTCATTCTCGGCGGTTTAGAGGTCGCAACTTTAGTTTTCATGGATTTAGAACGCTCTCCCGACGGCGAGATTGTGCTGGAGGGGGAGCGATACCGAAAGATGGAGACTTACATCGTAGACACGGGCTACGGCTTGGAAAGATTCGTTTGGGCTTCAAAAGGCACTCCCACTCTTTACGATGCGGTCTTTCCTGAAGTGGTGAGCGAGCTGCTTTCAGATGCGGGCTTTGAGCATCCGCAGGAGAAATATCCTGAAGAGACGCTGCGTTGTGCCTCGCTCTTGGGCGTTCTGAAACTGGAGGAAGCGGTGAAGCGTTTGAATCTTTCTGAAGATTTTCTGCGTGATTTTGAGCGGATGTCGCTGATTTATGCGCTTGCTGACCACACGAAATGCTTGGCTTTCATGCTGGCTGACGGCGTTGTGCCTTCAAATGCCAAAGAAGGCTACCTCGCAAGGCTCGTTATCCGCCGAGCATTCAGAATGAAAAACGCTCTCGGCATTGAAACGCCACTTGAGGAAATCGTGATTTCGCACATTCGCCGCTTAAGAAGGACATTTCCAGAGCTTGAGCATGCGATTGACCGCATTTCTGAAATGCTCGCTCTTGAGAAAAAGAGGTTTGAGGAGACGCTTTCAAGAGGAGCGGGCATCGTTAAACGCATCGTTGCGGAATGCGAGAAGCGTGGAGCAAAGAAAATTCCCACAGAGACGCTCATTCAACTCTACGACACGCACGGCTTACCTCCTGAATTCGTGAAGGATGTGGTAGAAGCTCACTCAAAAGCGGTCAGCGGTGAAAGCGGTGGCGGCGGCGTTCAGGTTGAAGTTGAAATTCCTGAAGACTTCTACTCGCAGGTCGCAAAAATGCACAGCACCGAAAGGGGTGGCGAGGAGGGCGAAGAAGGCAAGGGCGTTGAGAGCGAGGAGATTCTGCGGCGGAGGGTTGCGGTGCTTCCGAAAACGGCGAAGTTATTTTACGAGAAGCCCACTCAAAAGGAATTTCAAGCGAGGGTTCTTGACGCATTTGACCGCTTTGTCGTCTTGGACAGGACGCTTTTCTATCCCGAAGGAGGAGGACAGCCAGCAGACACAGGCGTGCTTATTGTGAGCGGGGATGGAAAGGAGGCGGGCACCGCAGCAGCCGCCACAGAGGTGCGAGTTTTGGATGTTCAGGAGGTTGAAGGCGTCGTCCTGCACGATGTCGGAGAGGAAGCGTCAAAGTTCCATGTCGGCGATGAAGTGCGTGGCATCATTGACTGGGAGCGTAGAATGGCTCTCACACGACACCATACCGCAACGCATATAGTTCTCTTTGCAGCGAGGAAAGTGCTTGGTGAGCATATCTGGCAGGCAGGGGCGCAGAAAGGAGAGAAGCGCTCAAGAATAGATGTGACGCACTTTAAGCGGATTTCAGCGGAGGAGCGTCGCAGAATTGAGCTTCTCGCAAACGAGATTGTGATGCGGAATCTGCCCGTTCACGCTTCTTTCGTTGCTCGTAACGAAGCGGAACGAAAATACGGCTTCAGAATTTACCAAGGTGGCGTCCCCGACGGTGCAGAGATAAGAATTGTGAGCATTGCCGACGAAGAAGGTGTGCTGGATGTGCAGGCATGCGCAGGGACGCACTGCTCTCGCACGGGCGATGTCGGCTGCATTAAAATACTGAGCACGAGAGGCATTCAGGACGGCATTGAACGCATAGAATTCGCAGCAGGAATCGCAGCAGTTGAGGAGATGCAGTCCGCTTCTGAAATTTTGCAGCGAGCTGCGAGTGTGTTGAGAGTGCCTCCTTCACTTCTGCCTGCGACTGTTGAGCGTTTTTTTGATGAATGGAAGGCATTGAGGAAGGAAAATGAGCGTTTAAAGGCAGAACTCGCCGAGATGCAAATCAATTCCTTGCGTGAGAAGGCGTTTTCTGTGGGGGATGTGCGTGTTATTGCCGAAATTCTTCGGGGATTATCCGTAAAGGAATTGCTGAAAATAGCCTCTACACTCTCAAAAGAGGGATTTGTTGCTGTTCTTATTGGCACTGAGACGGGGAGCAAGCGTGCAAGTGTCGTCGCAGCGGTTCCGAAGGCTCTCACGGAGAAAATTGCTGCGAATTCGCTCATTTCGGAAATATGCAAAACGCTCGGCGGTGGCGGTGGCGGTTCTGCAGAAATCGCTCAAGGTGGCGGATTCAAAGCGGAGAGGGCGAGAGAAGCGGTCGCTCTTGCGAAGGAAGCGGTTCTCAAGGCGCTGAATGAGGGCTGCGAGGAGCAAGGCGAGAAAGGGTAACATTTATAAAGGGCGAGGGAACGAAGAAAGCGGAATGGAGTGAAAGGGAAGGAAGACAAGAAAAAGCAAGGAAGATGTATTTGATAATCGTGGGTTTAGGCGGAATAGGCAGGAATTTGGTGGAAATAGCAACAAAGGACAAGAACGATGTCGTTGTGATAGACAAAGATGAGAAGAAATGCATGGAAATTGCATCAAAATACGATGTTCTTACGATAGCAGGCGACGCATCGCAGCGAGAGACGCTTGAAGATGCGGGTGCTGACCAGGCAGATGCGTTAATTGCAACAACATCAGACGATTCTGTCAATTTAATGGTCGCTCTCACCGCAAAAGAGCTCGGAACGAAGCGAGTCGCATCCGTCGTGAATCAGGAGGAACATGTGGAGATGTTCGAGAAGGAGGGCGTTTTCCTGCTTCAAAACCCCGACAAACTCATCGCAACGCACCTCTACTATTCGCTTAAGCGACCGAGAATAAAGTGCTTCCTGAGTATCGGTGCGGGAAAAGCGGAGGTATTTGAGGTTGTTGTCTCTGAGAAATCGCATGCAGTAGGCAAGAAAGTCTCTGAAATAAAGTTAAAGGACGGTGTGATAGTCGCAATAGAGCGGAATGGTAACATAATACTGCCGAAAGATGATACTATTGTGAAAAGTGGAGACACCCTCACCATCTTTGCACTCTCAAAAGCAGTGGAGAAAATCAGCTCTTTCTTCTCTCCCTGATTTCACTTCTTGCTTCTTGTTACCCCTCCATATGCTCTCACGCTCAACAACTACACACATTACAACAACACACCACAACATCCCACCAACATCACACATTTCTTAAACTGAAGCGACACAGAGGAGATGGATATGTTCCCGAACTTGAAGGTAGTGTTGAGAGATTTGGGGAATATTCTGATTGTTTTTAGTGTTTTAGTTCTCTTACTTGCGATTGTAGCGGTCATATTTCAAGAGTTTTTCGTGCTAAAGAGCGTGTTTTATGTCGCATCATTCTCTTTTCTGCTTGGATTTTCATTCAGATATGCGTTTCGTGGTGCGAAGGAGACGGAATTGAAGCATGCGATGGTGTGTGCAGCGCTCGCTTGGCTCGTGATTCCTGCGATAAGTGCGTATCTTTTCGTTTCAGTTGAGCGATTCAGCATACTTGACGCCTTCTTTGAGGCGATGTCGGGTTGGACAGGCACAGGACTAACGATGGCACACCCATCAGAACTCACGAGAACGATGCAATTCTGGCGAAGTTTCATGCAATGGGTCGGTGGTGTCGGCGTTATCGTGCTAATGGTCTCTGTTTTAGGTCGTCGCCCAGGCACGGGTGCATTCTACTTATACAAAGCGGAGGCTCGTGAGGAGAAAATAAAGCCGAGTGTGATTTCAACAGTGCGAGCAATATGGTGGATTTACCTCATCTTCACAGCTATTGGCATTATTTTGTTCAAATTTGCGGGAATGCGTGCTTGGGAGGCGATAAATCATGCGATGACCGCTATCGGAACAGGAGGATTCACTGTTACAGAAGAAAGCATCGCCTACTACCACAATCCTTGGGTGGAAGTGGCAATTATTCCGATAATGATGGCGGGAGCAATATCATTTATCGTTCATTATAAGGCTATGCATGGAGATTTAAAAGATTATGTAAAGGATATTCAGAGCAGAACATTTCTCATTCTCCTCTTTTTACTTCTAATTCCGCTTGTAGCGGTGAATTATTTCTTCTTCTATGGGGATATTCTTGCCTCCTTACGCTTCTCCGCATTCCAACTCATTTCAGGCATCACATGCACGGGCTTTCAAACGGCGGATGTGCATGCTTGGTCGGGAGCTGCGAAGATGCTTGTTGCAATCGCTATGATTATCGGTGGATGCGCAGGCTCAACCGCAGGAGGCATCAAAGTGTTGCGTGTGTTCATCGCATACAAAGGCATCTCAGACGCTGTCCGCAAGGCTTTCTTGCCAAAGCGAGCAGTGCTGCCTCACAAACTCGGCGAGCAGGTGCTTGACGATAAAGAGATGAACAGGGTCGTATCCGCAACAACGATGCTCATCCTCCTATGGATAATCTTCATTTTTGCGGGTGTCTCAGTCCTTTCTTATGTCGTTCCCCGTGAATATAGTATCACTGACATTATTTTTGAGGTCTGCTCCGCTCAAGGAAATGTCGGTTTATCAACAGGTATCACAAATAAATGGCTCCATCCCGCTGGAAAAATCATTCTTATAATAAATATGTGGATAGGACGCCTCGAAATTATACCTGTTCTCATGCTATTCAGGTCGGTTTTCAAAGGATTCAAGCCCTGAGTTGGTGGAGGCGGTGGCGGGGCGGTGTTAGCGAGCAAGGTAGAAGGAATGGCTCAACGCCGACTCAGGAGACGAGCTCAGCACCTTTTTCAACGACGATTCTGCAAGGCGTCGGTAGTTTGTATGATGCTCTTTTCAGCGCCTCCTTCGCAAATTCGTAGTTTTCAGGATTCACGCTCACGCTCATTATTCGCTGCCCCGCTTTGACCCTCGCAGCCGTCCCAACAGGACGACCGAAAGCTCTTCGCATCCCGCTTGAAATCCTGTCTGCGCCTGCACCGACCGCAAGTTTATGCTCTCTCAACACATGATGCGGGAAAACTCGGATTTTCATATAGAAGTTGTTGCGACCCACTCGCTTCATCAGCAGTTTGTTCGCTGAAATCCTCGCAGCTTCAAGTGCGCTGTGCCTTATTTGACATGCCTCTTCAGCGACAAGCGAGACGCAGACGGCGAAATCCCCCTTCGGATTTCCCATGTCGAAAATCCTTATTTTGCTACCCGGAACGCCTCGCATGTATTCCCTGCGCACATACGGTCGTTCAAGCCTCCGATACATCCTCGCAGGCTTACGAGCCATCTCTCATTCACCACCTTCTTACCCTCTTCATCCCCCTTCTTTTTTCCCTTTTTCTCCTGTTTCTTCACGCTTTCTTTTTCCACTCTCCACCCGCTTCTTTTCATTCATTTAATCATTCTCGTCAAAAACAGCAAAAACTGAAAATAAACAAGTCACTTTCGCTTTGCTCTTGAGCTTTCCGCACTGCAAGCGTCATTTCGCACTAATTCCTTACCGCTTCCGCAGTGTGCTTTCAAGAGGGAACGCAGAACGATGGACGCAAGCATAGGAACGGCAGGATTTTTCTCAAAGCGATTGATGGATAGCCTAAGAAAGGCACTCTCGCACGAGCAACGCCGATTATCCATTCAGGCTTCACAGGCTGCACTCGCTCTTTACGCTCTTTACCGACGAGCAACGCAACTTGGTCCGCATAAGGGTTCGCATCGCCCTTTGTGATGTATCCTGCGTGCGGTGCAGGTCTCCCGTCAGGCATTTCCTCGCCCTTCTCAACCCATTTCATCGCTCTGTGAATGATTGGTGTGACATCGTTGCGACCATTCGGTCGGTAAATAATCACATCTCCGTAGTCTCCGAATGTCTTGTAGCCGATTTTCTTGCCTTCCTCGTAAGTTGTGATATTTGTGCGAGATGGCGAAAGGACAAAAATCAAATCGCCGACATGCATGTGTGGCTCCATGCTTCCTGACTCTACTGCGAAGCCGAGATGCCATGTGCCTGTCGCCGCATACGCCACCGAAACGACAACTCCTATTATTATCGCTACCTCCAAAGCGAGCTTGCCTAACTCCACAAGCCAATCCGTTGAGGAGCTCATTTCCGCCACCCTCTCATCTCGCTCATTCCTCTCTCCGCTCAAGCATCCTCTAAATTTAAACCTTTCCTCGCAAGCTTTCGCAAGCACTTCTCGCAGAATCGCCAACTTTTGATGTCAGTGTCCAGAAGCGAGTTTGAGAAGTGCATCACACACCTCCGGTTCGGACAGTGCGAAAGCCCCAAGACATGCCCGATTTCATGAACCGCCTCCTTCAAAGCCCGCTCCTTGAGCTTTTCTTCAGCCTCCTTCGCCTCAGTTACGCCCCATTTAAGCCTGAAAAGCGATATAATTGCCCTTCTTCCACCTAATTCCGCCTCTCCAAATACAAAATTCAAGCCTTCAGCGTAAATATCCGCATCCAAAACCGCTAAAACGACATCACATTTGCTTGGAATAGGAAGCGAATAAAGGATAACTGTTGAGTTATACTGCATCCTGAGATGATTAAAAGCGTGTTCAGGTATCTCTGAACGCCCAAGAATCCTCGCTGAACCGAAAATTTTTGAGAGTTTTTCATTCAAAAACGCTAATATTTGCCCTTCCACTTCCCCTAAAGGAAGAATGCACACTTCCATTTTTCTCACTCACTCGGTTCCTCACTTGGCGAACGCAAGCAAATGCTTATTTCCGATATTCACATGCTTCAAATACCGCTTAGCAGCCTCATAGCACCTCTTTACTTGCGATTTCGGCGTTATTGGCAAGTCTCTCATATAAAAATCGGGATGAAAAACGAGCAAAGAGTAGGGAATCTCATCGTTTATGCTCGCAATAAATTCAGCAATGCGAGAAACTTCTATCTCATCAACATAAAAAGGGACAAGAAGCGTCGTCGCTGTGAGAACAGGCGGGTCTGAACCTTCAAAAAATTCATTCGCAATCATCTCAAAGTTCTCGTATGCCCGCTTGTTAGGGACGCCGCAGAGCGCCTCACTCAAATGAGGGTCAAAAGCCTTGAGGTCAAATTTCACGATTCCTCCGCTGCGAAGCGAGATTTCAGCCGCTTTACGCACTAAAGAGCGGTTTCCGCAGCCGTTCCACTCCCAGCATATTCTAACGCCTTCAATTGATTCGGATGCTCGGATTGCGAAGGGTAGTTGAGGCTCTGGGCTTCCTCCGAAGAAGCAGACGCAGTAGACATCCTGACGAGAGGCGAGTGCCACAAAATCAGAGACGGTGTGCCGTGAAGCCCTGCTCAAATCCTTGTGCGTTGCGTTCTGGCAGAAGAGGCAGTTGAAGTTGCAGCCGTAGAAGAAGACCGCAAGATTCACTTTGTTGCGTTGTGCGCTTCCGGGGCAGAACCACGCTGCACAGCAGTTCGTCGGCAATGCGTCGTAGTATGCGTAGAAAAGACCTGCATTTTCTCCACTACCCCATTCACTTCCCTCAGTTTCCGCTCCAGTAGCGTGTGAGAAGCGGGTAGGAGAGGCAAGAAAGCGTAGAGAACCGCCGATATTCATGCGAAGACCGCAGTATCCTCGCTCTCCCTCGCTTAATTCGCACTCATTCGCACATATCTTGCACTTCACCACGCCTCTACCACCGCTCTCCCTTTCCGCTCCTTTTTCGCCTTCTTCGCCACCGCCTCGCTCTCTCCGCTCTCTCGGTGGCTCCGCAGGAAGCCCATATCTCTCCCTCACTCGCCTGTGCGCCTCTCTCACTAATTCCTCGCCAAGTCCCGACCTCAAGCATTCCGCACAGACACCCAAAACACTCGCAGCTTTCCCTCTGCGACAAATCTCACACACCTGCATCTCTTATTTTTGAGATTCCTCATTAAAGAACATGGCTAAATGCAAATTCAAATGGGTAACGGAGGGGTGGGAATGCCCGCTTGAAGCCCTTCCGGGAGAAGAATACTGCTACTGGCACAAGGAAGAAGAAGGGAAAGAGCCTAACGATGCGAAGTTAAGGGAATTAAAGGAGAATGAAATTTATAAGGTATTTTTAAGAAAAGCGAAGTTAAGTTGGAAAGAACTCAAGAATGCTTTCCTTCGGTTTGCAAATCTTCAAGGAGCTAATCTTTCGTTTGCAGAACTTCAAGGAGCTGACCTTCAGGGTGCAAATCTTCAAGGAGCTAACCTTCAGCTTGCAAATTTTCAAGGAGCTGACTTTCTGAGTGCAAAACTTCAAGGAGCTTCCCTTTCGAAAGCAAATCTTGAGGGTGCAAATTTAATCGGTGTGAGAGTGGATTCGGAAACTCGCTTAGATAATGCAAATTTGACATACGCAAATCTCTACCACTCTTACCTTGACGAGACGAAGACGCTCAGGAATGCAATTATGAGTGAGAAAGAGGTTGAGGTGAAGAAGAAAGAGGAAATTAAAGTGGAGAAGCTGAGGATAGGGGAGATTAATGAGATTGTTGCGGATTTCCTTAAAAAAGGGAATAGAGAATTGGCAGTTCTTGATGTGGAGAAGATTGTAAAGGTTAATTCCGAAGTTGTGGCAAGGCTTCTTGAAGAGGGATTGGTCAGGTATGTTTGCGAAGGGGAGAGAATAGTCTTTTTTGACAGGAAGAGGCGGAGGGTTGTTAAAAACCCGGAAAATGCAAAAAGCAAATTTTTTCAAAGACTTCGGAAGAGAGGCGGGAATTCTGAAGGAGAGGAGAATTATGTTGAAATAAGCGAGCTTAACGATTTAATAGAGAGGAATGGACTTAAGAAATATCTTTACAAGGGATGTGTAAAGAATCTTTATGAGGCATCCTACGAAGTTTACAACAATCTCTACTACTTTTACATTCAAAATGGGAGGCTTGATGAGGCGTTGCAGATGCATTACAGGAGGCATGAGGTTAGAAGGAAGTTATTGAGGGAGCAAGGTTGGATTAACTGCTTGTGGTCGTGGATATACGATTTCTTCATTTTGAAGTTACTGACGGGCTATGGAGTGAAGATTCGAAGACCGTTAATAGCGTTAATAATAATATTCGTATGTCACCTCGCATACCAAATATTCGCATGCCACTTCGCATGCCACTTCTGGCTTATGAATGGGCTCATTCCACAGGTCTTAGCAGCTGCTGAATCTTTCATGATGGCTCTACTCATATACACAATTACTTACCGTGTTTCTCGCTAACGCTCTGAATGGGATTTGAGTGGCAAGGAAGAGAAAGCAGCAGAACTTTTAACCGTTAAGAACAGGGAAGAGTCCGCACAGACCGTCAGCGATGAATTGAACGGCGATTGCAGCGACGATAATAGCGATGACTTTGCTCAGGACGGAAGAGCCTTTTTCGCCGAGTATGCGGTATATTTGCTCTGATAGCGAGAGGACGAGCCAAGTGGCGAAGATTGCAGCAGCAATTGCGAGAAGCACAACAATATCGCTGAAAGACTGCAGGATTGTCATTACTGTTGTAATCGCACCAGGACCAGCAAGAAGCGGCGTCCCCATCGGAACGGCGCCGACGCCAGCAGTTGCACGCAATTTCCTCTCAGATGCACCGCCTCCGAGTATGTCAAGAGCGATGAACATGAGCAGGATGCCGCCTGCAACCTTGAAACTCGCTAATTCTATGTTCAAAGCGAATAGTATGGCTTTTCCGAGAAATGCGAAAGTGAAGAGCAGGATTGCAGCAACAAGAACCGCACTTCCTAATTCTCGCTTCCTCTCCTCCCTGCTCATCCCTTTTGTGATTGCGATGAATATGGGGACATTCCCAGGCGGGTCCATCACAACAAAAAGCATGAAGAACGCCTTCGCAACCAAAACCCATTCCTCCACCATAAATAATAATAAGGAGGAGCTGGCTTGAAAAAGACAACACAAGCGAAGGAGAATGGGAAATGCGTGAAGAGGTCTGGGTTGAGAAATACCGACCGAGAACGCTTCAAGAAATCGTAGGTCAGGATGCAATCGTGAGAAACTTGCAGTCTTATGTGAAAAGTGGAAATCTACCTCACCTCATATTCGCAGGTCCTGCGGGCGTAGGTAAGACCGCTGCTGCGATTGCTCTTGCTCGTGAGCTCTTCGGCGATTTCTGGCGTGAGAATTTCGTTGAGTTGAATGCGAGTGTTGCGCCTGAAACTCCTATTCTCGTCAGGGAGCGAGGAGTAATAAAGCAAACAAACTTCGCCGAACTCGCATCAAAATTCTTCAAGGGAAACGAAAAATATGCAAAACTACCGGTTGAAATCCTCTCAATTGACCGCAATTACAATATAAAATTCATGCCTGCAACATATATTTCAAGGCATAAAGTTGATAAAATAGCTGAAATCAGATATGAAGGGGGCATAATAAGGACGAGTTTGAGTCATTCTGTGATTATTATGGACGAAGCGGGTGAATTAGTGCCGAAGAGCGTTTCAGCGTTAGGAGTTGGCGATTTGCTACTGACATTCACATCCGCTCAGATGCGGGAAGCAGGCTTTTTACCAGCAAAAACAGTCATTCATTTGCTTGAGCGGTGTGGAGCTGAGGCGAAAGAGTGGGCACTGCGAAATCAGTCAAACGGAAGAATCTCAAAGTGTGTTGTGAGAAAGCTTCTTGAGGCTTCAGAGAGGGAAAATGATGTGATAAAGAGGCTGAAGGAGTTATTAAATGCACCGATTTCGGCTGTTTTTGTGCGTGAAATAAGGATAGAGGAGTATAATGATTTTGTTTATGATGTTTCAGTGCCGGGAAGTGAGATGTTCTGGGGAGGAACAACGCCCATTTTACTGCATAATAGCGATGAACGGGGGATTGAGACGGTGAGGAAAAGCATTAAAAACACTGCAAGGAGTGTTCCAATAAACGCACCTTTCAAAATCATTTTTCTTGACGAGGCGGATGCTCTCACGCATGATGCCCAATCTGCACTCCGAAGAACGATGGAGCAATACTCCGAAACATGCAGATTCATATTCAGTGTGAATCTTTCGGCAAAACTAATAGAGCCAATACAGTCAAGATGCGCAATTTTCAGGTTCAAACCGCTTCCTGATGACGCTATCGCTCAACGCATTAGATATATTGCATCGCAGGAAAAATTGGAATTAGATGAAGATGCGCTCAATGCCATTGTTTTTGTTGCGAATGGGGATATGCGAAGGGCGATAAATACGCTTCAGAGCGCAGCTGCATTGAGCAAACGGATAACTGCGGACATGATTTACGAGATAACTGCGACTGCTCGTCCTGAGGATGTTGAGGTTCTTGTGCGGAACGCTCTCGCAGGAAAATTCACAGAAGCGTTGAGAAAGCTTGACGAGTTGAGAGCAGAAGGCATATTCGCAGACGAAATTCTCGCTCAAATGCATAGAATAGTGATGAATATGAATATTCCAGCGGAGAAGAAAGTTCAAATCTTGAGCAGAATTGGAGAAGTTGACTTCAGAATATCGGAAGGTGCGAATGAGAAGATTCAATTAGACGCTCTTATCGCTTTTATTTGCCTGCTTTCCAGCAAGAATGAGCGTGAGATGAGCAGGAATTGCATTGAAACAGGCTAAAAAATCTCTCTAAATACCTCTTCGCCGCCTGCGAATCGCCGAACATACTCGGAAGCGGCTGCCAAACCCCGCTCTAAATCTTTTAAAGGCAATTTTGGGACGCCATAAGCGACGAGAAGGACATTTTTCGTGTCTTCTCGCACCTTCGTCGCCTCAACATCGCCATGAACATACACGCATAGCACCTTTTCTGCATCCGTCAGAACTAACTCACGACCCGTTAGCCTCCTCTTTCGGTTTCCGATGAGTGTGACTTCCTCTCCTTCGCTTGCGAATCGCACTTTCAAATGCAAAATTCCGTTCTCTTTTGAGAGCCTTTCAAGGTCAAATGCGCTGAAAGTGATGAGCGTCTTCACGGAGGCGATGTTACACGCATCAACGACAGGCGAAATGCTCGGCAGTCCCGAACCTGCGAGAATTCTACGAATGAGCGCCTCAGACGCAGGACGCACTTTCGTGGGGTCAACGCCCATTCGCCAGAAGAAGTCCCGCTGAATTCGTAGCAGAGGCTCATCTTTGAGCGTGTGCAAGTCGTAAGTCCTCCGAATCTCCTCTTCTACCTCTCGCCTCTCTCGCTCAATCCACGCTCTTTCAATTCCTTTTCCCGCCTTTTCCGCAGTCACCCCTCCTACTCCCTCACTCTTGCTCCCGCTCTCGCTCTCGCTTGAGCAATTCCGCAGTATTGCGACGCCGATGCGAATGTCCTCAAACTTCTGCCTCACTTTCTCTTCCACAGAGAAACGCAATTCAATCGCAGCCGATGCCTCACTCATCTCAACTTCCCATCCTTCCCGCTTAAATCTCTTCCATCAGAATCGTATGCTTCGTCAAATTCACCTCTTTTATCCTTCCATTCACCTCTTTTACATCTCCGAGAATGCCTACCATCCTTATCCTTGAGCCTTCTACGCTCACGAACACCACATCTTCCATTAGCGTTTCTTGTTTCCCGTCCTTCCGCATGATTAAAACTGTTGATTCGCACATGTTATCACCATGTTTTTCACTCTAATTGAGCCTGCGAGCATGTTCAAGCCGAGCAGTTCGCCGACTTCGCCTTCAACGCTGATTCTACCGCCACGCATCCAGTTTCCGACACCGTTCTTAGCATTTCCGCACACGAGAATCTCGCCACCGCTCATTCCTTGACCGAGCCAGTGTCCTACATTGCCGAAAACAACAATTTTACCTCCGAGCATTCCTTTGCCGACATAATTTCCCGCAGAGCCTCGCACAATTATCTCGCCTGCGAGCATCTCAACGCCGAGAGCGTCCTTCACAGAACCTTCAACAACTATTCTACCGCCACGCATCTTTTCTCCGACCCAGTAACCCGCATCACCATGAACAACAATTTCGCCCCCTTGCATCTCTCTGCCGAGACTGCCGAATGCATTCCCCTTTATTTTCAGCAGTCCTTCTTCCATTTCAGCACCTGCGTAACTGCCGACATTTCCATCAACGAACACGCTCTTACGGTTTCTGAACCCAACGAAGTCAAGCGTTAAACTGCGTAGGTCAAGCACGACCGTTTCCTCACGAATGACGCTCAGAATTGCAGAAAGAAAAATACCGCTCAACGAGAAGAATCGCATTTCCTCAAATTCCCTCAAGCGACGCAGGAAATAAAAAACGCTCTCTGCATTCAGATTTGCTGGCGGTGGAAGCATGGACAACGCACGCTCAAACAAGTCCGAAGCCTCGTCCCGCCTTTTAATTCCGCTCAACCACGCCTCGTAGGCTTCAATAACATCCGACACCGCCACACTCTCTCGCACCTCACCTCGCACCATTTATATTTTTGCTCTTTTTTATTAGGAGTGGTGTTGCAGCGAGCTGGGCGGAATTGTGTTTAAGCGAGCAAGGAAATGCTGCGTAAGGTTGTTGTTTCGCTTGGCGGAGCGTTCCTCAGGGACGCAGAGAGCATCAGAAGGGTCGCAAATGCGTTGAACGAGCTCTCTCGCCTCTCAAAGCTCTGTGTTGTTGCGGGAGGCGGTGAAAGGGCGAGGGAATGCATAGAAATTGCCCGTGAGCTCGGTGCGAATGACGCAATTTGCGATTACATCGGTATTGCAATCACGAGAATAAACGCAAAACTCCTCATTCTCGCCCTGAAAAATGCATATCCAGAACCCTTTCAGGACTATCGTGATGCCGTTCAAGCGTTTTACGCCTCAAAAAGAGACGAAAATGGCTTTTGGAAGGTTGTTGTTATGGGAGGAGTGAGCCCAGGACATACAACAGATGCGGTTGCTGCGATTCTCGCAGAATATTTGAATGCGGATTTGCTCCTGAATGTCACGACAGTCGACGGCGTTTACGAGGAAGACCCGAAGACGCACCCAAACGCAAGGAAATACGAGAGGCTGACGCCCTCCGAGCTCACAGCGCTCGTGATGCGTAAGGAGATGAAAGCAGGCTCAAGAATTGTGATAGACCCTGTTGCTGCGAAAATTATTGAGCGTAGTGGCATTAAAACAGTTATTGTTAACGGCAAAAATCCTGAAAATATTTTGAAGGCATTCAAAGGTGAGCATGTCGGAACACTAATTGCTCCCTAACAATTCCACACTTGCACAACTTCCCACACATCAGGGTCAATAAGTGCGGAAACAACCGAAGGACGCTTTCCTAATTTCGTCCATGTGACGCTAAGCATCGTCTTCGCCGCATAGAATTTCACTGCGGTTTCTGGAAGAATCCTTCTTACTGAGGGTGTCTCCTCTTCCAAGCCTTTTGCAAACACCAAATTCGCAACTTCCTCATTTTGAAGTGCAACTGATATGGCTTTTGCTCTTTCCGACGGAGGTATTGCCTCAAGTATATACCCATTTAATACTAAATTACCATTATAAGAGAAATCATAGACATCTGGATACTCACATTCGTCTGAAAAGCAAAAAACTTTGATTTCGTAATATCCATTATTCTTCTTCACTGATATATTTATGTGGTCATATTCAAGCTTATAGGGTATAATTCCACCCATAACTGCTTCCCTTATGTCATTCTTCTCCGCATCGTTTAAAGCATCTCCTTGGAATTCCACTTTTGGCATCCATTCCGCCTGCTCTTCCCTCTGCCATTCTTGGACTGTGAAAATTAACAAAGCAATAAAAGCAAAAAATAGGGGGAAGAGGAGAATTGTTGCCCTTTTCATCATTCTTCCCCGCCTATTGTTATCTTATATTCAATGTCTTCAGCGTCCTTCGGCAGAATTTCAAGCGTCCAAATGCCAGCAGTTGCATTCTTTACCGTGTATATCTCGGTATATTCCATACTCGTGACCCGATAAATGCTCTCACTCTTCTCCTCCCAAGGCGGCAGGAAGCCCTTTCCTACGCTGACATGCGCAGTTTTCACCGTTTTTGAGGCTTCAGGCTGTATTCTTTCGCCGAGAGGAGAAACAAGTGTGACACTGAACGAAGGCTCTACTGGCTCACGCCTGCCGTAATGCCTGTATTCGAACTGTCTTACGGTGATTTCAACGCTGAAATCTTCACCCTGATGCACTTCAAAGGTGTCTGTGAATGGTGTTGAGGGCTGTTTCCAGACTTCAATGTTCAAATGAACCCTCTGATCCCACTCTTTTATGGAATCATCGTCTATATTCAAGTTAATAATGCCCTCATAAATGCCTGTTTCGGCGGTGGAAGGCACTTTCACAGTCACTTTCACGGTCGCTTCCGAGTTCGCACCGACAAAAGCAGGAGCGGAAATCGTTACCCATCCTTCTGCTGGAATCACTTGCTTATAACGACCATACACTTCCTCCCCTTCAATCTTCGGATTTATCGCCACTGGTTCGTCCTTCTTGTTCTTTATTTTTATCTCGTAAGTGCATTCTTTGCCTGCTTCAATCCTATCATGTATCCATGTTGGCATTATCTCTATCTTCGGAGGCTCCCAAACATCTATGGAAAGGTGTAATGTATTCACATAATTTGGGTAAGGCTCTGGATAAGGCGTTGGAAATGTGTCATTTGTGAAAGCGATTTGCATGCTGTAATATCCGGTTTCAGCATCTTTGGGTATTTTCACATTCACTTTGAACTTCTGCTTACCTTTTGCGGGCAACTCCGCACTGCTCGGCGTTACTGTAATCCAGTCCTCTTCGGCGAAATGCTCACCGTAAGGCGGAATGACGACCTGCGGACGCACATTCACCGCCTCGTCCTCCATATTTTTCACATTCACCGTGAATTCCTCTTCCTCGCCGGGCTGCAGGCGAACATGCTTATGGCTGGGAGAAATCTGCAGTCTCGTGATATTCGCTACTGCGGGATTTTCTGCTGTTGTCGCATAGCCGAAAGTATGCACTTCTTCCACCGGCTCCATCACTTCTACTGGCAGCGGTGGCGGTGGCAGTGGCGCCACTAAACCAACAGCGGGAAGCAAGCCTGCAAGGAGCAACGCAATCGCCACAACCGCATATCCCTTCCTCTGCATTCGCATCACCCCGTCGCAATTATTGTCGTTAACCCTTATAAAACTACCGAAAATGTTCGGTTTTTCCGAACAAAAAGCAGAGGTTTATATAGAAGGCTTACAATTCGGCCCTAAAATGCTGTTATGGTACTTAAGACAATCATTATGTTAAGAAGACGCTTATACTTATTTTTATCTCCTATCTTATACTACATTGAAATTGGCCCACCTAACAATATAGTTCGATTACAGCTTCTATTATCCCCAAAATCCATAGATTATCCCAAGTGATAAACAAAGCCCTGACTTACCTTTCCCTTTTAATGTGCCACTCACTCCAATTAACTCAAGCAAAATGATAGCGAAATAAAAATAGTGCCAAAAAAGAAAAAAGAAAAAGGGGGAATTTTGTTTTTTTTGGTATTCCTTCTATTTAGACCGTCTGGAGAAACATCAGGTGCTGTTATAGGTTATCGCACCGCCCGAATGGGTTATTTGCGCCGGCAAACTGAAAATACAGAGTACAATAACCGCCACAATAACTGCTACAAGCAGTATCGCAATCACTCGCCAGTTCTGCTTCACGAACCCTACAAATTGAGTTAAATTCATTTTTCTCTTGCCCCCTAATATATCGCTCCGTCCTGATAAACATTTCCATCCTTGTCGACTTGAACTTGTGACCATGCATTACGGTCGCTAAGTATCGGGTGATGGAACTCTGCATTTGCATTGACGGTGCCGATCTGAGTGTTCCATGATGCTGAGCTACTGAATGATTCAACAGACCATCCATAGAGCGTATTTGCGTATGCACTTGAATCGTCAGCGACATAGATTACTTCCACACCAGGGTTGTAGTGGAACCAACCGGATGCAGTCAAGCTAAATAGAACATGCCCAAAGATATTTTTTGCTTCGACAGTATTCCATGCATGTTTAACAGTGACTGATAAGATTGTGCCATGGATTTTGTAGCAGTCCTCACCAGAAATTCTGACGGTTTCTGCTACATCTCTTTCATCTTGCACAGATTTTGTGGATAGCACCTCTTCGTTCCTTACGGAACTTATAATAGAGGGGCTGAGTTCTTTTATTTGTAGGTCGTCACCATTATCTATAACCTCCAGATATTTCACTGTATTTCCTTTCTTAAGGAAAAATACTTCATCTGTTATACCTCTGGAATAACTTGTAGCTAACAATTGTACGGTGCTCCAGTTAGTATTCTGGTAGTGTGATGCTAAATCTCTTGAATTTACAGGATTCCCTTGTGCACTCGCAATTGGCACAAACACTATTGCTACGAGTAGCGTAGTCAATATCAGCACGCTTATTCCGCTTTCTTTTTTTCGTTTCTTCATCCTTTTCGCTCTCACCTCCTAGGGAGCGCCATGCCCCCTGGCATTAAAGCACTCCATACGAACTTCCGCTGGAACAGCATATAAAACTAACGAAAATGTTCAGATTTTCCGAACAAAAAGCAAAGGTTTATCATATAATCTCATTGATACTTTTTATGGCTGCGGGAAGCCAGATATAAAAGTAGGACGCCAAGAGCGAGCAAAACCACGCCGAAAATCAAATAATTTTGCTCAAGAGGAACACTCCTCACAGCTTTCACAGCTTCTTCTGGAATTTTGATGGAAAAATATATCGCAATAATCCCACAAATAAAGCTTGCAGCAGAAGATAGAAGCAGTATTATCCTTGTCTTATGTGATAGGAGCAGTCTC
>Ga0190316_1000030_pt1 | contig 34262 bp, 32 predicted proteins | sample 48701112_MG_FD_161663 | JGI IMG/M metagenome (GOLD analysis project Ga0190316, IMG submission 161663) | Hydrothermal vent sediment bacterial communities from Southern Trench, Guaymas Basin, Mexico - 4870-11-1-2_MG | ecosystem: Environmental > Aquatic > Marine > Hydrothermal vents > Sediment ... | reverse complement strand
CGGGAGATATGTTAAAAGAGAGCATTATTGAGGGATACATGGATGAGAAGTCAAGAGAAATGACATTCTCATGCAGTCCTTTCTTCGGTGGCAGGACGAAACCGCCCTCGTAAGACTCTGCACGCCCCTCCCTTCGCTGCGGCACCAGTTCGCCTCGCTTGAACGCCTCGGAGAGAAGCAGTGCCTCCACTTGCCTTCCTCTGCCCATGTTCGCAAGGAGGTCAAGCGGGCAACGGAGAATGTGCGAAAGCTCTATCTGAAGCGGTAGCAGACGCTCCGCAATTTTCAACGCCGAAACCGCATCTGCAATCGCATACGCTCGCAACCTACCACGCTCTTCTTCGCTCCCTCTTGAAAAATCGTAAATCTCCCTCGGCGTAAGGCTCTCTCGCTCAATTTTTCGCATCGCTCCGAGAAATTCAGCGACATTCTCAAGCGTTTTCACCTTCACTTCCGACAAATCTCGCCTCGCAATCTTGTATAAATCAACATTTAGAACGCCTGCAATATTTATTTCTGGCGAAACTCCACCCCTTTCAACGCTTAATTCTGAGCCGTCCTTGCCTATATTCAATTTAATACCGTGAATTTTCGCCCTTTCCTTCAAATAATGCCAATCAAAAGCATCCGTATTGTATCCTACAATCACATCGGGGCGAAAATCCCTCACGAATTGCACAAATTCACGAATTATTCGGCTGTCATCTTTTGTTTTTGCCTCATCTTCACGAAGGGCGAAGATTTTTGTGCGTATTTCTCCGCCTTCAACACCGCTTCTCGCCTCTTTGAACGCACATGAAATGATAATTATGGGGTCTCGCCTCGGCGAAGGCATTCCGTAAGGGGTCGCCATTTCGCAATCAAAGGCAAGGATGCGCAGTGGCGGTCTCTTCAAGTGCTTCCACATAACACGCTCGGCGAGGAACGCCTCCTCCACCGACACCGACGCCGCCACTTTGAATTTTTCTGCCACTTGCTCCGCAGAGAGACGCTTGCCTTCAACGCAAATACCATCAAAAAGCCGCAGGTCTTTATCCACGAGGTAGCGGATTGCGAAAAGAATGTCCGCCTCCAACGCAACGCAGCTCTCGTCCCTCCGCTGAATTTCCTCACGCAGCACAGGCACATCCTTCGGGTATTCCGTAACGACCCGCAAGCCACGACAAGGCACTCCAAATACCTTCCGTGTGCAAATCTCCACCCTCTTCGGTCTAATTCGCTCACCTCCACTGCGCACGCAAATCTGCTCCAACTCCCGCTTCTTCTCCTCTAAATCCCAAGCGGAATCGCAAGCGTCCTTCGTAGTAGCAGTATTACCCGCATTGTTGAAAAGGTGGCGTGGAAAAACATAAAAGTAAGGCTCAAAATTCCCGTCAAACACAACAAAATCACGACCTGCTATGTCTTTGCACCATAATCTTATCACTGCTTTCTTCTTTCCAGATGCATCTCGCACCGTAATGTAGTCAGCATCAATCAAAAATCCCTCCTTTACCGCTGATTCTCGCATTTCCTGCAACCTCGCCCTTGCTTCTTAAATTACCTCCCTTCCGTGCTTTGATTCTGTCCTCGTTCACTCGGATGCATCTGCGCCTCTTACGAACTTTTCCGCTGCCTCCTTTATTTTTCTTGCTCTTTTCTCTCCTATTTGAGGAATTTCGGCGAGCCTCTTCGCATCTGCGTTTGCGACCTCAGCGACGCTTCTGAAGCCTGCCGTGTATAGTTTTCTTGCGAGAGATCTGCCGACGCCTCGCAGAGCGGTGAGAGCGAGCAGTTCTGTGCGGACGCCGTGCTTAATGCGGTCTTTAAGCAGAAGGAGCCTCTCAGCAAAAACTTTGAAGTGCGGGCTTGCCCAGCTTTTCTCCTCCTCGCTCTCTTTGTAGAGGTAGTGAGCGATTCTTGAGGCTGCGTAGGAAATCCACTCAAGCGTTGAGACCGCTGCATAGATTTCACCGGGATAAGCGCCGAAACGCTTTTTCATCTCCGCATACGACATCTCCTCTATCCAAGCATGCGAGACGATTGCTGTTCCGAGAGCATGAGAGCAACGGTAAACCCATTCAGCGTTCTCACTGAGGTTCAACGCTATTGAAATTGCACTTTTTACATTCAGCGAAGGGACTTCTTCGCAACTGCAAAGCAGCATAAGGATGTCAAAATCTGAAATCTTACGCTCTTCAAACCGCTCAAACTCGCTTAACTCCCTCAAACCATCACGCAGCACTTTCGCAGATTCAACGCTTAAGTAGAGCAAAGAGGCGAGTTTGCCGAAAGGAGTTGCACGCACACTCTCACGCTTTATCTCAACGAATCCATCCGCTTCAAGCTCCCAGAGGATTTCGTCTATTTCTTGCAGGAGGCACTCAATCTCCTCCTTATGCTGGACAGCGAAGAATGTGCGCTTCAAAAAAGCTTCAATGGCATCCTTCCGCTCCGCTCCGCTGACGATTGTGGCGAGAATCTGCTCCTTCATTTCGCCTGTTGAGAAAGAAGACGCAATCCGCTCAGGCGAGCCTCGCAGGTATAAATCCTCAATCTCCTCTCGCTCTTTCTCGCTGCGAGCAACAATTAAACCGATGCCGAAATCGTCATGTTCGGGGCGACCTGCTCTCCCAAACACTTGTTTAACCCAGAATACAGGCATTTTTTCAGCAGAGAAGCCGCTAAAGAATCGGTAATTACGAATAATTACGACCTTCGCAGGCAGAGAAACGCCCATCGCAAGCGTAGGCGTGCAACATATCACCTTAAGTTTTCTGCTTCTGAATGCATCTTCAATCGCTCTTCGCTGTTCAGGGTGCAACCAGGAATTGTGGTATGCGACGCCCCTCCGAACAATTTCAGCAAGGTCGTCAATGCCGAGGTCAACCCGCTCTGCGACTTCTTCAAGCTCTTCGCACACATTCATGCGTTCTGCGATTTTTCTTGCGAATGCCGCAGCGCCTCGCTTCGTGTTCACAAAGACAAGCACCTGTCCGCCCGCTGCGACCTCTTTAAGCACTCGCCTCACAATCTCTTCGTCATTTCTTGCGAGCAGAACTCCCTCCCTCAGAGGCACAGGACGCCAGTCAGAGCGAATGACGGAAGCGGAGAGCCACGCCCCGAACTCTTCTGCGTTTGGAATTGTTGCGGAAAGCGCAATTATTCTCGCCTTCGGATTGAATATTCTGAAGCGGGCGATGGCACCCTCAAGCCTCGCTCCTCGCTTACTGTCGCCGACCTCGTGAATTTCGTCAACGACAACTGTTGAAATTGAGCGAAGCCACGCAGGAATCACCCTCGTGAGAGCGTCGAACTTCTCAAGCGTCAGCACAATAATATCGTAATTCGCAAGGTATCTTGATGGACTCTCGTAATCGCCCGTTGAGATGCCGACCTTAATCTCCCATCCTTCTTTCGCACTCACACGAACAGAGGAGGACCTGCGCTTGAAATTGCTGAACTTCTCATAAGCGAGGGCGTTCAAAGGCACAACATAAAGGCACTTACCGCCATTAAGAACGGATTTCAGCATCACAAGCTCCGCAAGAAGCGTCTTACCGCTTGCAGTAGGCGAAGAAATGACGAAATTTCCGCCCTTAAGAATGCCTGCCTTTAACGCCTCCTTCTGCGGAGGGAAGAACTCTGCGATGTCAGCGAAAACGGTGTTGAAAATTCTCTCTTCTTCATCCGTTAGACCCACGCCTGCGAAATCCATCTCGCCTTCTTCCTCACCTGGGCAGTGAGGCTCATGGGTTCCTATTTCATCCACCCGAGCTTACCCGGCAGCTCTCTCAGCCGGGCAGCGGCTCGGATGTCGAGGGCTTCACTTCGGGTTCGCCCTACCATAGGCTCGCACAGCGAGCAAAGATATAATGATGCTATATAAATACTTTACCACCCGCTTCTCCCGCTCTACATTTGAAAAAGTAGGAATTAGCAGAAACCATTTCTTAATGCTGGAGAAGTGAAGAGAAACGAGATATTTTTCAGGAAAGTTGTCGTTAAGGGGATTTTCTGCTTCTTCCCGATTTAATTTGTAATATTGCGGGCTGCACAGGCGATTGGGACTCCAATTGTGTGTTGTAAAACGAGTTTGAGGGAAAGAAATGGCAAGCATGTGGAAATTGAAATTTCTCGCCTCTGATGTGACGAAACACAAGTGTATCTTGTTACTACTGATAATGACGAAGATTTTTTCTTAAATCGCAGGAGAAGGGAAGAATACGGCGGAAAGTCACGGAACAGAATCATTTCTGAATACGAACTTGACGGAATATATATCTTGAGAGAAGATTTTAGTGAGGAAATGGAGAGCGAGAAGGTGAAGAAATATGAAAAGATTTTCAACGATTTGAAGCGAATTTTTGCGAAATAAACACTCTATCTTTCATTCTTCATTTTTTCAATAACTGGGAAGATGCCATGCTTTTTCAGAGCATTCACGCAAATATCCGCTTCTTCCTCGTTGAGCAAGAATATTTTATTATTGTTAATAGCGTTTATTCCCGTTGCTTTCTCAATTTCAATAGCAGTAACATCATCTTTCGCCTCAAGAACGAGAACTTCTTGCATTTTAAATGCATTAAAGAATTCTTCTTTACCGATTAATGCACAATCTTCCGCAATTTTGACAACTTCCAGCGTTTTTCCTAATAATTCCAAGAATTCAGGAGAAGTTTTAAGGAGAATACAACGCTTAATCACCGCTTTACCGAATGAATCGCACCAAGATTTGAGTGTGAATATGACATTTTGCGGAACTTCGTTGCGAGCATGCTCACGAAGAAAACGCAAGATTTCATCCGCTTGCATTCCGCCCTCAATCGCACACAGCACTTTCTCTCTCGTTATTTTGAAGACTTTCGTGATTTCTGCACGAAGCAGGACAGAAAATTTGCTCAAACGGAAGAGAACCTCATGGCTCGTCTCTGGAAATGCGACAACTTCAAAATTCGGTTGAACGATAAGCGTTCTTTCGCATGCTGTTTTTGCCTTCTCCGCTTCCTCCGCATCTTTGAAGAAAGCAGGTTTCAATCTGAAGTAAAATTCGGTTCCTGCGTATGCTGAATCTGCAAGACCGAGAAGGAGGAGATGTGTGAGAACCTTGCTTATTGCTGATTTTTTGAAGCATAGCCATTCGCTTATTGATTTCTTTCTGAATATTGCACTCTTCACTCTCCGCTCAAAAAGAGAGCATTTATACCACACATTCGGTCTCAATTTCCGCAACTCTTCAAGCACACACCGCTTCACATCGTCATAATTGCGTGAAAATGCTCGTAGCACATCCAAAATCCGCTCCTCACTGCTCTTCCGCAAGAATTCTTCCGCATTTTTTGTTGTTGCGAGGACGATGCGATGCTGAGAAGTGCGAGTTCGTGGAGCGTGAGTGATGCAAGCATGCGAGCTCGTGAGGTTGTGGCGGTTGTGTCTGCGTGAGAATGCGGAGAAGCGTTCTTCAACGAGGTGAAGCGTTTCGCAGATATGCCGAATGAGAAGCAGGCGTTTGAGAGATTTCTCGCTCAACTCCGCTTTTATGCGCTCTGCAGCGTCCTTTCTGATTTTACGCAGCGATGGAGTGAGGGGAATGCCGCCGCTGTTCGCATGCGAGAGGAAAACGAGGATGTCATCAAGGATTTTAGCTTTCTCCTGCCCCCCTCTTTTCTGTCTCTCGCTCTTCGCTTCTTCCTCTGGATTCGCTTCTTCCTCTGGACTCGCTACTTCCTCGGGATGTCTCTCACTCTCACTCGCCTCTGCGTCAGAGAAATATTCTGTGATTGCCTCTCTGAATTCCGCAGGCACGACGAAAACAAGCGAGCCGGCATCGCCAAATTTCCGCACTCTCACGAGCAGTAAGAGACCGAGAAGCCCTCTGGCTTGCTCTTTGCGAGCGTGCGTTGCATGAGCGGATTGAGCGGGAGGAATACCGAGTTCAGCCTCGCTAATCTCCCAAAGAGGCAGCTCCGCTCGCTCAATTGACCAGTTTCTAAGTGCGAAGATGCCGATAATTTGCTGCTCTCGCTCAGAAAGCGAGCTTAAAATGTATTTTATGCGTCTCTTATCGCACATCTGCCTTATAACTTCCGCTAAAATCTCTCTCTTCTGATTTTTTATCGTGTTTCTTGCGTTATTTCTTTTGAGAGAACCGCCGACTGCGTCTGCGATGGATGCACTGACATTTATTCGCCAGAGTGATGCAACGGTCAAAATCGCATCCGTATTCAATTTCTTCAGATGCTCTTCCAATGAGAAACGCCTCATAAACTTAATTCTTAAGGCATTACCTCTTAAATCTCTTATGGTGGCGGTGCTGTGAAGCGAGAGAGACCGATGATTGTGCAGAGTGACATGAGCGTGCTTTTAGAGGTCGGGCATCCGCTCTACGAAGATGCGAGGGACGCTCTCAATCGTTTTGCGGAGCTCGTAAAAAGTCCCGAGCACATTCATACATACCGCATTACGATGCTCTCGCTGTGGAATGCCGCCGCTTCCGGAATGAACGCCGAAGATGTCATCTCATCGCTTGAAGCATTCAGCAGATACGAGATTCCGCAGAATGTCATCGCAAACATTCGTGACTGGATGTCAAGATACGGCAGACTGAAACTCTTACGCTACGAGGAAGATGCTCGCTTTCTGCTGCTTCGCTCTGACGACGAGCTTCTGCTGCGTGAAATCATGCGCAGTGAGAAAGTGCGACCTTTTCTTGAGGATATTCTTGACCGCAGGACCGCACTGGTGAAGGCGAGTGCGAGGGGCTTGCTGAAAAAGGCGCTCACAGAGCTCGGATTCCCTGCGGAAGACCTCGTCGGCTATGCGGAAGGTGAGCGTTTCAGGCTCCGCCTACTTAAGAAAACGAGGAGCGGGGAGCATTTTGAACTGCGTAAGTATCAGCGGGAAGCAGTTGAGGCTTTCTATGCGGGTGGAAGCCCAAGAGGAGGCAGCGGTGTCATTGTCCTGCCTTGCGGTGCAGGTAAAACAATCGTGGGAATCGCAATAATGGAAAAATTGCAGACAAATACGCTCATTATAACAACAAGCACCGTCGCATCCCGTCAGTGGAAGGCGGAATTGCTTGACAAAACAGATGTAAGCGAGGAAGATATTGGTGAATACAGCGGTGAAAAGAAGGAAATAAAACCCATAACTATCGCAACATACCAAATTCTCACGCATAGACATCCGAAATCTGACGAATTCCCGCATTTCTCAATATTTAACGAGCGGAATTGGGGTCTAATCATTTACGACGAGGTTCACCTGCTCCCAGCGCCAGTATTCAGAATAACAGCGGAACTGCAGGCGAAGAGGCGTCTCGGCTTGACTGCGACACTCGTAAGAGAGGACGGCAGAGAAACGGATGTGTTCTCGCTGATTGGACCGAAGAAATATGACGCTCCTTGGAAGGAATTGGAACGACAAGGATGGATAGCGAAGGCAATATGCCACGAAATAAGGGCGGAGATGAGCGATGAAATGCGAATGAAGTATGCTCTTGCACCTGAAAAGCAGAAATTTAGGATTGCTTCCGCTGAAAATGAGCGAAAATATGAGATTTTGCGTAGAATCGTGAGGTTGCATCATGCGAGAGGCGACAAAATACTGGTGATTGGCACTTATTTGGAGCAGTTGAAGCGAGCAGCGGAAATCCTCGCATCTGAGTTCAAAGTTGAAATGCTCACAGGAAAGACGCCTACGAAGAAGCGGATGCGTGCATACTCCGCATTCAAGCGAGGTGATTTAGATGTAATTGTCGTCTCAAAGGTTGCGAATTTCGCAATTGACCTGCCAAATGCGAATGTCGCAATACAAATTTCAGGCACTTTCGGCTCAAGACAGGAAGAAGCCCAGCGACTCGGCAGAATTCTGCGACCAAAAAAGGACGGCTCGCCCGCTTTCTTCTACTCAATCGTCTCAAAAGACACGAAAGAGCAGGATTTGGCAGCAAAACGACAACTATTCCTCACTGAGCAGGGCTACAAATACATAATTAGCGATTTTCCCTCTTCCACAGAAGCATAAGGCGGTGAGAATAAAGATGCTTGGTATCATTGGAGGGACGAATTTCCTCGCAAAATCGCCTTTTGAGCATGCCAAAGAGCGTGAAATAGAGACAAAATACGGTGCTGTCGCTGTGCTTTTATTCAAATTCAACAGAAAAGAAGTGGCTTTCATTCAGCGACACGGAAAGCATCAGAACATTCCACCGCACAGAGTAAATCACCATGCAAATATCGCAGCATTGAAGCAATTAGGCGTTGAAAAGGTCATCGGCGTTACTTCAGTCGGCAGTTTGAAGATTGAAATAAAGCCCGGTTGTATTGTTATCCCGCATGATTTCATCAGTTTATGCAACATTCCTACTTATTATGATAATGAGTTGGTGCATATAACGCCGAAATTGGATGAAGAATTGCGTCAGGAAATCATAAAAGTGGCTCGTGAGTTGGGAATTAATGTTGTTGAGCGGGGCATCTACTTTCAGACGCAGGGTCCTCGCCTTGAGACGAAGGCGGAAATCGCAATGATTCGGCAATTCGCAGATGTCGTCGGAATGAACATGGCTTCTGAGGCGACTCTTGCTTGCGAACTCCACCTGAAATATGCGAATATCAGCACCGTTGACAACTACGCTCACGGCATCGTTGACACTGAACTGAAATACGAGGACATTGTCCGTGCAGCATCTCAGCGGGAAGACCTGCCGAAACTCCTTTTGAAACTTGTAGAAGTGTTGGCTTAGCCCCGCTTTAGCCTCGCTCTCGTTTATTGTGCTGCTCGCTCAGTAGTTTTGGAAGCACCTTGAAATCCTCAAAAAGCACTTCTCGCATCGCACTGTTGTAAATCGCAACCGCAGGATGGTAAAGCGGTATGATTTTGTGCGTCCCGTTGAGCGTCTCAACTGTGAATATTCTGCCGTGAATCTTGCTTATTTTCTCAGATTTCATGTTGAACTTGCTGAATATATATTGAAGGGAGTAGTTTCCGAGTGTTGCTATGACCTTCGGTTGAATTATTTCTATCTGCTCATCAAGGAAAGGCGTGCAACTTTCTATCTCTTCAGGCTTCGGGTCCCTGTTTTTAGGCGGTCTGCACTTCAAAACATTGCATATATAAACATCTTTGCGTTCTAAATGCACGGATGCGAGTAGCTCGTCAAGCACTTTACCTGCCTTACCGACGAAAGGGCGTCCCTTCAAATCCTCGTAATACCCGGGAGCTTCGCCTACGAACATCACATCTGCGAGCAGAGAACCCTCACCCACAACCGCATTCCTTCGCTGCGACCACAATTCGCACTTCTTGCACGCCTTTACTCGCTCCTCCAAACGCCTCATTCGCTCTTCCCTTTCCTTCGCTTCCTTCGCTTCATTCGCCTCCTCTGCTTCCTCTACCTCCTCTACTGCTGCTTCCTCCGCTTTTTTTGCAAGCCCCATTTCTCTTTATGCTCCTCCTCGCTCTCAAATGCATTTTGCGACGAGTTCGCCCCTTTTCACGCCGATGCTTTCTGCGACTGGCTCGCACTTCGCCTTGAGAATGTAGAGGAGGCGACCCTTAAACGCATCTTCAGACTCTGAGAGCGCTTCGTAGTGTCCCATGCCCTTCGCAACTACCAAGAACCGCTCGTCTCGCAGAACGCTTAAGAACGAGGCGGGTGCTTCCTCAAGCGAAACACCGACATAAGCACCACTCGGAAGAATGCTCACCGCTCCTGCCTTTGTTTTCTCCTCCGATTTTTCAATTGCGTCGGCGAGATTTGTTGAAGAAGTTGGAGCGGTTGGAGCGGTTGGAACGGTTAAAGCAGTTGAAGCGGTTGAGGCGGTTGGAGCAGTTGAGGCGGTTGGAATACCAACGAAAGAGAGGGCATCTTTCAAATCCTCAACGGTTGCGTCGTTCAGAACAGGCTCGCTCTTCGGCGAAATGACGACGAACTTTCCCCGCTTCAAAAATTCTCCGACGACAAAGGCGTCAAAGAAAACTTCTCCTGCGTTGTCCGTCAGGTAAAGGATGGCGTCATGCTCCTCTATCGCATTTGCGACCGCTTCCCGCTCCCAGTTCAGCTTTTCATTGCGTAGCATGCTCAAGAAATTCGCCTTGAAGGCATTTGTGCTGAATGAGTAGCCCTTAACGCCGTATTCAATTGCGTTTGCCACCGCAGCGACACGCACTAATGCCTCCATTTTGTCTTCAGCATCTCTGTAAAACGCCTCTGCCACAGGTAGCAAGGTCTTCGCAAGGGCGTTTGCTTCCCGCTTCAATTCTCTGTAAGGGTCTCTCACACCGCTCAAACGCTTAACTAAACGCTCTCGCTCCGTTCCGTAGAATGAAGGCGTCCTGCTCTCGCTCAAATTCGCAGAGAGGAAGCGAAGAAAAACCTTCAACGCTCGCAACTTCTCTAAATCGCTCTGAAAAACAATGTCGCACTCGTATTTCGCCCGCTCCACTAAGCAACTCACGCACTCCGCTCTCACTTTCATTATTCCACACTCCCACCGCCAAGTAAGCCCCTATTAAATGGGAGAGGAATTGGCGGAAGTATTTATTTTCATATTAATATTGCCAATGAGCTGGAGCGGCTTCGCCAGTTTTCCAGCCCTATGAGGGGTGCTGTCAGCCATCCTGATTGGCTCGATGAAGCGGGACGGCGTCCTGTAGGCGAGAGCAAGCTCCCTTAGACGGGAGTGGCTGACACATGCACTCCTCTGCACACCTTCAATTTTCCCTTTTTTCCCTTTTTTCACTTGAAAAGGAAGGGCAGAAGCAGGAAAGAGAGGAAAGGGCAAGCGAGAGGAGCGACAAGAGAGGAGCGACAATATTTATAAAGGGAGCATAAATTCAACACGCACCTCCGGCGGATGCGAGCAGGTGTCCATGTGCGTGAGGGCTTGAGTGAGAGGAAGGACAGGGGCATATTAATTTAGACAAGAAAAGCAAGAAAAAGGAGAGAGGTGAGGGATGAAGATGGCGGAGAAGGAGCATTTGAACCTGGCGATGATCGGGCATATTGACCACGGAAAATCGACGCTGCTCGGCAGGCTGCTTGTGGAGACAGGCGCAATAGACCCGCACATCGTTGAGGAATATCGTAAGAAGGCGGAGGCGATGGGCAAAGCGACATTTGAATACGCATGGGTCTTGGACACGCTGAAAGATGAGCGAGAGCGGGGCATCACAATAGATGTCTCGCATCGTAAGTTCGAAACGGACAAGTATTACTACACGATTGTTGACTGCCCTGGACACAGAGATTTCGTGAAGAACATGATTACAGGGACTTCGCAAGCGGACGCTGCCGTTCTCGTTGTTGATGCGAAAGATGGAATAATGGAGCAGACGAAGGAGCATGTCGCCCTCGCAAAAACGCTCGGCGTCAACCAGTTGATTGTGGCAATAAACAAGATGGACCGTGTGAACTACGACCAGAAGCGATTTGAGGAGTTGCGTGCTGAACTGCTTAAAATGCTCAAAGCCTTCGGATACAAGGAAGAGAACCTCGTTTTCGTGCCGACTTCCGCATACTACGGCGACAATGTCACGAAAAAGAGCGAGAAGATGCCTTGGTGGAACGGACCGACATTCTACGAGGCGTTGGACATGATGAAAGTGCCTGAGAAGCCGATTAACCTTCCGCTCAGAATTCCCGTTCAGGATGTGTATTCAATCACAGGCGTCGGGACTGTTCCCGTAGGTAGAGTTGAGACAGGCGTCCTCAAGAAAGGCGACAAGGTCATTTTCAACCCGCCACAGAAGGTCGGCGAGGTCAAATCCATAGAAATGCATCACGAAGAAATACCGCAGGCAATACCAGGCGACAACATCGGTTGGAATGTCAGAGGCATCGCAAAAAAGGATTTGCGTCGTGGGGATGTCTGCGGACATTTGGACAATCCGCCGACGATTGTTGATGAGTTCACCGCTCAAATCGTCGTTCTGCAGCATCCAACCGCAATCACCGTGGGATACACGCCCGTATTTCACTGCCACACCGCTCAAGTCGCTTGCAGGTTTGAAGAATTACTGAAGAAAATAAACCCAAGAACGGGCGAGGTCATTGAAGAGAACCCCGACTACATAAAAACTGGCGACTCCGCAATCATCAGAGCGAAACCCACACGACCGATGGTGATGGAAAGAGTGAGAGACATTCCTCCGCTCGGCAGGTTCGCAATCAGAGACATGGGCATGACTATCGCAGCAGGCGTCGTCATGGACATAAAACCTAAAGCATAAGAAAGAGAGAAAGAGAAAAAGGAGGAGAGCAAGCAGAGTAAAGGTCAGGGAAGGAGGGATGGGAATGGGACAGAAGGCTCGCATCAGGCTCGTAAGCACTGACCATCGTAAGCTTGATGAGCTTTGCATGCAGATAAAGCGGATTGCGGAGACGACAGGCGTGAGAATGGCGGGGCCCATCCCCCTTCCCACGAAGCGTTTGGTCGTCCCTTGCAGGAAGAGTCCAGACGGCGAAGGCTCTGAAACATGGGACAAGTGGGAGATGCGCATTCACAAACGCCTCATTGATATTGATGCAGACGAGAGAGCACTTCGCCAACTCATGCGCATTCCCATTCCGAAGGATGTGCATATTGAAATCGTCTTGAAGGGATAAACCGCAAGTTTTAAATAGGATATTCGCTGAAGAGGGAGAGGAAATGAAGAGCATAGAGGAAGTTATAGAGGAGAAGAACAAGGAGATCGTGACTCTCATAAAAGAGATAGACAGCATGGTTAGTGAATTGCGAAACACGAGTGAGGAGGGGAAGCGGAAGGAACTGCTTGAGAAAATTCACGAGAAAGAGATGAAACTTCGCTCCGTCAGACAACTCGTCGGAAAATTGCGAGCAATGACTTACTCTATTTGAAGTATTTTCCTCTACCGCTTACCGCTCCCCTCTGCACCTTCTTCCTTAACTTTTCTCCATTTTTTCCGTTAGTCTGCGAGCGAACAAGTCCTCGTAAATAGGACCTTGAGGCGTGAGCGTGCTTTTCTTCAGTTTCACAGTATGCACGAGCATCGTCCCAAATTTCATCTTTTGCAACGCATTGAGTTTGCTCTTGAATGCACCCAGCTCGGCATTCGTGAGTGCTCGCTTCAATCTTGCGACAGTCGCATGCGGTCTGAAATTTCTTTCACGAACAAAACCGAATTTTGACATCCTCGCATCTATCTCGCTCTGCAATTCCCTCAACCTACGAGCACTTTCCTCCTCAACGCCGAGCCAAAGCACCCTCACACGACCCCGCTGCAATCTTTGCAGGGGCATCTCCGGAAAGAATCCCACGCCTCTGAATGTGATTTCAAATGGCTCTGCGTCAAGTGATGCGAGTTCTCGCTGAATTTCCGCCGCAAGTTCCTCCGAAATTTCACCCAAAAACTTCAAAGTGATGTGTGCCTGCGACGCATCTACAAACTTCGCATTCCCCTCCAAGAAGCGGAATTCTCGCTGAATCTTCTTTATATGCTCACGTATTTCTTCAGATAAGTCCACAGCGATGAACGACCTCATAAAAAACACCTCATTACCTTTAAAATCCTACTCACTTCCGTCATCTTCCGCTCTTCTTCCCTCTGCTGATATGTTCTTATCGCACGAAGCAAGTCAATTCGCCTGAAACAAGGCCAGAAAGGGGCGCAGAAGTATGCTGCGCATTCATTTCCCAACGATTGCCAAGGCACGAAATTGCTCAATCTTTTCTCGCCACCCGTTCGGATGATGAGGTCAACACTCGTTTTCACATCAGAATGCTCACTCCTGTTTCCTACGCCGTTACCGCTATTACTACCGCCACTGCTGTCATTGTGGTAAAGGTGCGAAGAAATCAAATCCTCGTCTATTTCCTCTGGAGAAATCTCGCCACGCCTCACCTTCTCCGCTATTCTTCGTGCGGCATCAAGGATTTCCATCCTGCCTGAATACGCAACTGCGATGAAAAGTTTGAATCTATTATATTTTTCAGTTGCTCTCTCCGCCCTTTTTATCGCATCAATCACATGTTCAGGAAGCATTTTCAGATTTCCTATCGCTTTCACCCTCACTTCATGCTCGTGAATCTTCTTATTCTTCTCTATTTCATAAAATTTTCTGCATATCAAATTGAAAAGCACTGCCTTCTCCTCATCAGAACGCCTGAAATTCTCGGCTGAGAATGCGTAAATAGTGAGCTGCTTTATCCCCAAATCAAAGCACCACTCAATCACTTCCTCCGTTTTTTTCGCACCGAGCTCGTAGCTCTCTGCAATTGAGAGGCGAGAAAGGCGGGCATATCTCCGGTTCCCGTCCATTATGATTGCGACATGCTCCGGAAGTGGCTTCTCAGAAATCTCCGCCTCCAAAATACGCTCATATTTGCGGTATATCTTACGAGCGAGCCAATTCTCTGCTGACGACGCTCCTTGCATTATGCGACGCCTCCACACGATGCATCACCTTGCTACTCTCTTTCCGCTCTTGCTTTGCCTTCCTCCTGCTCCCTCGCTCCACCGCTACACCACTACTACGCCCTCTCTTTCCCGTTAAGAGAAATTAAGCACCTTCGCACGCAGAGAGCGGAGTTCAACAAGCGTCGCACAGCACGGCATCGGCACAATACCTCGCTTCTTCTGGTATGAAGTCTGCGACTGCCAAGCGCCTGAATTCACGAGAAGCACCCTTCTGTATTGCGAGACGCCTACTGTGTGAGCATGTCCGCAGTGAAGAATATCAGGAACAGGCTCAATCACGCCATAATCGTAAGAAAGAGGGAAGAGGGAGACATTTTTTCCATAAATTGGTGCAAGATGCCTCCTCTTAAGCATCTCTTCCATCACTTCCGCAGGCTTTTCATACCTTAATCTCGGTATTGCACCTATAAAATCGTCATAGGATTGACCATGATATATCAAAATAGTGCGATTTCCTATGCGAATGTATGCTGGATTGCTCACAAATATTGTATTTGAGGGGAACAAACGCTGAATGTTCGCAGGAAGCGGGGGTTGAGGCTCTGCATTTCTCACTGCGTCGTGATTTCCGGGCGACAAGAAGACAGGAAGCGATGTTGGTAGGCGTTTCAGCGAGGATGCGACGATTTTATATTGTTCTTCAACATCTTTCACCGCCAAGTCCTTCTCCTGTTCGGGATAAACGCCGATGCCGTCAACAATATCGCCCGCAACGACAACCGCAGTTAACGATGCGGAATGCTCACGAAGCCATTCTAAAAATGCGTTCCAACACTCCTCTTCAAACATCTTGCTTCCCGCATGGATGTCTGAAATGAAAATCGCATACTCCTTTTCCTCTACTCCCTCCTCTCCCTCTTTTTCGCAACCGCTCGCAGAATTCGCAGGAGCATTTTTTGCGTTAGAATGAGTGTTGAAATTGTTGAAATGCAGAGGGACATCTGGACGGACTACTCGTTCTGCAATCAGCAGACCGCTGTTTGAGATTCTTCCCGAGATGCCAAGCACTTCGTCCTCCACCACTTCCTCCTCACTCGGAATAAGCACGGAAATCTCACCTGTCGCATCTTCTAATTCCACAATTGTATTTCCTTTCGCCGTTTTACGAATGTCTGCGACTATTCCAATGACAGCGAACTCCTCCGCATCCCCACTTCCGTAACCTTTTGACCTCATGAGGCGATTTTTTAACGCCCTTATTTGAATGCTTCGCAGGCGTTTCCTCAGAATACCGCTCAACCTCTCGTATCTGTCCCTGAAAATCAGCAGGAAATCGTTTTGTGGTCGCTCATTTCCAAAAGATTTCAGCACACTCGCCCTTAACGGCGGCGCAGGCGTCGCTCGCAGACCGCTCTCTTCAGAAGCCGTTGCCAGCACTGCACTCCTCCCGTTAGCAAACGCTCCTTTCTCCCGCTCCGTCTCAACAACTGATTGCGATGCCACACCAACACGACTCAGTGCAGCAGTAGGTATGCCGTTCTGCACTCTTGCATGCTTTCGTTTCAAGAAATCGGAGACATCCGCAGCGGAAACGACAAGAGCATCTGAATGCCTCGCTGCGAGATATTCCACGACATCGTTCAAATTTCCGTTGCACTCGCTCAAAAGCAAGCGAGCCGCCTCAGGTTCAACTTGCAAGTGGAAATTTGCGAATAGCCTCGCTACCTCCCTCTCAGCCCCTCCTCCGTTCTTCGCTGTTTTTGGCGCCCTCGTCATCGCTGCGGTGAAGCACCCAGACGAACTTCCACGTCCTCTACTCTCTCTTCAAATCAGAGCCATTCACGGATTCTCGCCTCAAGGAATCGTTTTGGTGCTGCGCCCTGAATTGCGTCAATGAGCCTGCCGTTCTTGAATATGAGGAGCGTTGGAATCGCCATTATGCCGAAAGCAGCTGCGGTTCTCGGATTCTCGTCCACATTTAACTTTCCAAAGACCACTCTGCCCGCATATTCTTTCGCCAATTCCTCTAAAATCGGCGCAATCATCCTGCAAGGCCCGCACCAAGGCGCCCAGCAGTCCAAAACGAACAGCGGATATTTCTTCACAGTGTCCTCAAATGTCTCATCGCTCACCTCTATCGGCTTGTCAATTACCGTTCCTGCGCCACCGCCTTCTCCCGTCGCACCCTCTCGCATCTTCCTCACCTTCTCCGCAATCTCCCTCATTTTCCGCTCCCTTATTCGCTCTATTTCCTTATCTTTCACCTCTTCCTCTCCGCCACTCATAACGCTCACCCTCTTACTTCATTCGCCCTCGTTCCGTTCTTCTCCGCTACCGCTCAACAACGCTTGCTCCTCTTCCACTGCCTCTCCTCAGCTGAGGAGGACGCCGAAGAAGAAGCAAAAGGCACTGAAAACTTCCGCTCAACGCTCTCCCTGTGCAATGCATTGAAAGTGCAGAACGGAATGATGCGGAGGTCAGGCGTCGCATAGTGAATGACGCAGCGCTGAACACGCTTCAAGTCAAAGTTATATGCATCCATGAAGTGCATAGCGCCGACGAAAAGCGTTTTGTGGTGGAACTTTGCGAGTGCCGACCTGCTTCCGTTCTTTAAAATGTCTAAAAGTGATGGCAGAACATCCGGAGGTGCTTTCTCTTCATCAACAAATCTCCTCATTGCGAGCCAAATTTTTCCAACTGCGACCATTTTTCCTATTCTTGAGTTCTTAACTTCCTCCGCTTCCTCTCTTATGAACTCAATAAAGCCCTCAACATCAATGAAATCCGTGATTGGAATGAATTTCCCGTCTTGCACGAAGACATAAGTTGCGGCGCCGCAGTGCGGATGTGCCGTGAATTCAACCTGTGGAATCCCTTTCCACGCCTCTACGAACTTTGAAATCGGAACAACAAATGGAACAGGGTAAAAACTATCCCTTGAAATCTGCCCATCCGTCTGTTCTTCAACTAATTTAATGAAATCTGGTATTGTTATTCGCATTTTTGAGCGCTGAACGCCATCTATGCGCCCCTCAAAAGAGATGGGTTGGACATTAACGCCTCGCACGACATCCAAATTTTGAGCTGCGAACCTCAAAATATCGCCGATTTGGTCGTCATTCACGCCCCTTGCGAGCGTTGGCACAAGCACGACGCTCTTTATGCCGCCTGCTCGGCAGTTCTCAATCGCCTTCAATTTCGTTTTTAACGCCTTGCGACCTCGCAAAACCTCGTAAGGCTCTTCTGTGACGCCGTCAAACTGCAGGTAAACGGTGTGCATGCCAGCATCAACCATGCGACAGCAGAAATCAACGCTCTTTGCGAGCATTATTCCGTTTGTTGCGACTTGAATTTGAGCAAAGCCGAGGTCACGAGCCATTCTCACGATTTCAAAGAAGTCTTTGCGAAGCGTAGGCTCGCCACCCGCAAACTGAACGGCGGGACAAGGCGGCGTCTCACTGCGCAAGAGGCGTAGCATCGCTTCTATTTGCTCAAGCGAAGGCTCGTATATTCTGCGAGACACTGCGGCGTTTGCGAAGCATGTCGGGCATCTTTGGTTGCATCTGTTCGTGAGGTCAATGATTGCGAGAATCGTGGAACTCTTATGCACGGGGCATAAACCGCAGTCGTAGGGGCATCCTCGCTCAACTTTCGTTTGAGTTATGCCCGCTCCTTTCCCTTCGCAAGCGAAAGCGGAGAACTTTTTGTAAAGCGCTGCGTCTGACCAATAAACATCCTCAAATTCACCGTGCTCTTCGCATCTCTTACGAATGCGAATCTCCCCGTTCTCCTCGTAGACTTCAGCAGGCACTACACGCAAGCAGACAGGACAAAGTGATTTCGTCAGCATTTCCTCTCGCCTTCTGCCAAAGCAGAAAAAGATTTCTTTCGCCACATTTTTAAAGCTTACTAAAGCCTTGCGGTAGCATCGCTGTTTGAGAGGGGGTGTGAGTGACGAGAGCGTTAGAATATGTGGAGGCGTTGCGAAGTCGTGAAATATCCTGTGAGGACTACATCGCAAAAATCTTTGAGCGGATTGAGCGTAGCGACCTGAACTGCTACATCACTTTGAACACTTCAGCGCTTGAAGAGGCTCGTGAAATAGATGCTCGCTTGAGAAGAGGTGGCGAAGGAGGCTTTGACGGCGGCGACGGAGATGCTGCGGAGAGAAGGAAACTGCTGCTCGGCGTTCCAGTAGCGGTGAAGGACTGCATCTCAACGAAGGGCATTCAGACGACTTGCGCATCAAAGATTCTCTTGGGTTATGTTCCGCCATTTGACGCAACGGTTGTCGCTGCATTGAAGAAAGCGGGCGCAATAATCGTCGGTAAGACGAACATGGATGAATTCTGCATGGGCTCAACCACAGAGACGAGCTACTTCGGACCTACACTGAACCCACACGACAAGAGCAGAGTGCCAGGTGGCTCCTCAGGAGGAAGCGCAGCGGCAATCGCAGCAGAAGAAACAATCCTCGCTCTCGGCTCCGACACGGGCGGTTCTATTCGCTGTCCCGCTTCTTTCTGCGGAATCGTTGGTCTGAAGCCCACATACGGTTTAGTAAGCCGTTACGGTTTAATCGCTTACGCTAACTCGCTTGAGCAGATAGGACCGATGGCATCCTGCGTGAAAGATGTTGCGCTGCTGCTTGAAGTCATTTCAGTGAAAGACCGCAAAGACAGCACGCAGGTGAAATTGCCAAACAATGCAACGACGAACTTCATTTCAGAGCCGATTTTGAGTATGAGCGGAGAAGATGCATTGAACGCTGTGAGAGGCATGCGCATAGGCATTCCCAAAGAATTCGTTGATGGCGTTTCCACAGATGTTGAGAAGGCGTTCTGGAGCGCAATTCATGCATTTGAGGATGCTGCTGGTGCGGAATACGAGGAGTTTGAAATGCGGAACATGAAATATGCGCTCGCCGCTTACTACATTATTGCGATGTCCGAGGCATCCTCAAACCTCGCTCGCTACGACGGTCTCCGCTACGGTCTCCGCTTCGGAAAGGACGAGGACTGGCACTCCACTTTCTCCCGCATAAGAGGCGAGGGCTTCGGCGAGGAAGTCAAAAGGAGAATAATTCTCGGCACTTTCGCACTCTCAGCAGGCTACTACGGTCGCTACTACCTCAAGGCATTGAAGGTGCGCACGCTTGTGAGGCGGGAATTTGAGGAGGCATTCAAAAAATTTGATGTGCTTGCGACGCCTACGATGCCTTTCACGCCCTTCAAACTCGGAGAACGAATAAAAGACCCGCTGTCGCTTTACCTCGTAGATGTTAACACTGTGCCTGTTAATCTCGCTGGCGTCCCCGCTATTTCTATACCTTGCGCTCTCTCACCGCTCCCCGTAGGACTGCAATTAATTGCGAGGCACTTTGAAGAGGAGAAACTGCTTAAGGTCGCTCTCGCTTACGAGACAATAGGAAATGTCCACACAAACAACAAATAATCACAACTGCATGCGTTCCCCCTACATGTGAGGCAGTAATAAATCAGATGAAAATGAACGGACTAACAAGGGTGCTTGTTTAAACGAAGGGGGGAAAAGTGTCGTCGTGATGGCGAAAAGAGAATGTATGAGCAGAGGAGAGAAAAGGCTGATGAGATTATGACCAAACAACTAACTTTAAACGAAAAAGCAATAGAAGATTGGACATTTAGAAAGGCTAATACTCATGAGTATATTCACGGAATTCATCCATATCCGGCGAGAATGATACCTCAAATTGCTCGCAAGCTGATAAAAATATACTCAAAGCCAGATGATATTGTGTTAGATCCGTTCTGTGGGAGTGGTAGTGTTTTAGCTGAAGCCAATATGTTAGGAAGAAGAGCAATTGGAATTGACATAAATCCGTTAGCAGTTTTGATAGCAAAGGTGAAGGTCACTCCAATTAATCCTTCAAAACTTGAACACTGTTTAAGCTGGATAAATAAAAAGCTGAAGGAACCTATAAACCCCAAAATTCCAAAATTCTTCAACTTAAAGTATTGGTTTAAAGAAAAGACTATTGAAGAGTTGTCAATTTTAAGGGAGATTTTAAGTCAGATTGAGGATAGAAACATTAGAGATTTCTTCTATGTATGCTTTTCTAAGACCGTAATTGATGTTTCACTATGCAGAAACAAGGAATATAAGCTTTACAGAATGCCTGAAGAAGAGATTGAGAAGTTCAACCCAGAGACATTCAAAGAATTTGAAGAGAATGCGAAGAAGGCAATTAAGGGAATGAAGGAACATTGCGGGAGAACTTCATTAGTCATGTTAGGTGATTCGAGATACCTGCCTTTAAAGGATAAATCTATTGATATAATCGTGACATCTCCTCCTTATGGAGACAGCAAGACAACTGTGGCTTACGGTCAGTTCTCAAGATATCCCGCATTATGGATAGGTTTTGATGAAAAGTTTGTCAGAAGTATTGATAAAATTTCATTAGGAGGGGGAAAAAGAACAAAACTCAGCTTCCATTCTGAGACTTTAGATGCGGTTTTGGCGGAAATTGAGAAGAGGAATGAAAGGAGAGCGAAGGATGTTGAATCATATTTTGCCGATTTAGGTAAATGCATAATGGAATTTTCAAGGGTTTTGAAACCGAATGGTCATGCTTGCATCGTGATAGGAAATAGGACGGTAAGCAGGGTTAAGATTCCTACTGATAGAATTATCGTTGAAATCGGGAAGGAATTTAATTTGGAGCATGTGAAAACATTTTACAGAGAAATTCCAACGAAGAAAATTCCTTGGGCTAACGCTCCCGAAAATATTGCAGGTTTAAAATGCGAAACAATTAAGAATGAAAGCATAATAATACTGAGGTTGATTAGAGATTAGTTCTTTTTCTTTAGTCTTTTCTTCAGTTCTTCAAACATTTCTGAAAATCTCTTTGCCCCATATTTCTTAAACTTCTCATGGAATTCATCTGGAACATAAACTTTTATGTGCAGCTTTGTCATCGTCTTTACAGCATACTCCGAAGGTTCAAACAATGAAACAAACCAGATATTATCTGGTATTTTCACAATTTTCCTTAATATATAAGCTTCTCCGACAACTTCTCTCCATCTCTCCCTAACTTCTCTTTTAACAGAGATAATGATTGCATTTTTAGGTTCTTTTTTAAGTGTTTCAACATTTGGAATGACGAAATCTAACTGCTCCTCATTTATTTTCTTGTTCCTTTCATATTTAATACCAAAACAATCCAAGAGTGTTTGTAGGATTAATTCAATAGTGTGTCCTGCCCTGCTCACTCTTGACTGGCTTAGAGATTTTTCCAGCACCTCAATCGGAACTTTATCTTTCCATTTCTCACGAACTCGCTCCTCATACTTTCTGTAAATCTCATAACATTTCCTCTCAAGCTTTCTCGCTGTAAGTGATGGTCTTTCTAAATCTATCTCAACTTCCTTGATCGCTTCTTTGAGTATCTCCCTTGTAGAAGGAATTTCCTTAAGTGGAGATTTACCAGCCATTATTGCTTTTCTTTGCTTCCTTTTCCTTGCTTCTGTTTCCATTCCTCCTTCACACTCCCAACTCTCACTGCCACACACGCCTGACAAATAGCTGTGCTGCGTAAAGGGGTCAAAAAATGTGAGCGTAGAGGTAGAAAGCGTAGAGAGCGAGCAGAGCGACACCCTCAAATCTTGAGAGTTTCTTTCCCGTGTGCATGAAAATTAGGAGAAGCGAAGAGAAGAAGGCGAAGAAGGGGATGTCAAATAGCGCAACTTCATCGCTCACTGAAATCGTTGCGAAAACGGACGAAAATCCAACAATAAAAAGGACATCTGCGATATTTGAACCGATAATAACGCCGAGTGCGAGTTCAGGATGCTTTTTGTAGGCGGAAATTGCGGCAGTTGCGATCTCAGGAATTGAAGTTCCGACCGCAACAATACTCGCACTCATCAATAATTTTGAGATTCCGAACGCAGATGCGAGAGAAACAACAGACCAAATCAGCATTTCACCGCTGAATAAAATGCCAATAAGCCCGAGAGACATCCAAAAGATGATGCTGAGAAGGGATTTTTCTGACACAAAGGCATCTTTGCTTGCTTGCTGCGATGCGGATGTTGAGACAATACCGACTGAAGCATGCCTCTTTCGGTAAGCGGAGAGGAGATAAATGGCGTAGAAGAAGAGCAGAAGTAATCCCTCAAGCCTCAAAATTTTGAGGTCTTTGGCGAGGAAGAATGCGAGAATTGCGGAGAAAATCATGAAATATCCGTTCAAAAAATATTCTTTTGATGTGCGAATCTCACTGAAAAGCAGGGCGATGCCGAAACCAAGACCGATATTAGCGACAACTGTCCCAAAGATATTCCCTAAACAGATGTCTGATTCGTGCTGAAGTGCCGCTAAGAAAGAGACGCCGAACTCTGGAGCGCTTGTTGCGATGCTTGAAACGATTAAACCGACAAAGAGCTCTGTGAGCCTGAGTTTTCGTGAGAACGCTGCACTCGCATCCGTGAAAATGGAGCCAGATTTCACCATTAAAATCAATCCTGCGAGCAGAACAAATGCCGAAATAACACCGATTGCCATCGCATTCTCCCCTTTTACATTTCCACTACCCACATCACTAATTCAAATAAGGTATTCAGCAGCGTTCTCCACTATTCTCTCGCAGTAAAAACATCTGAAAATTGGAGGGTTCTCGCTCACAGTGATGAATTTCGGCACAACAGGCTCCTCTTTCGCATTTGAGATGCAGTTCGGGTTCGCACAACGCAGGATGCCTTCAATAACTTTGGGAAGGAAAACTTTCCTCTTCTCCACAACTTCATAGTTTCTAATGATGTTTATCGTCGCATTTGGAGCAATTAATGCGATTTTATCGACTTCTTCTCGCCTCAACTCCCTGTTCTCTATCTTTACTATGTCCTTTTTGCCCATTTTATTGCTGCGAACATTCATTATAACGCTCAAAACTGCGTCTGTTCCCGCATGAATGCCGAGAATTTTGAGGACATTCAACGCTTGTCCCGCTGTGATGTGGTCAATAACGGTGCCGTTCTCTATGGGGGAAACCTTCAACTCCTTCTTCATCCCTGTGAAAATGAGGGCGAAAGTTTAAGACATTTTCGGAAGAAGAAGAGAGTGTAGAAGAGGGTAAAGAGAAGGAGCAGGAGAGGGGCGTGAGGAGAAGTCAACGACCCCAGGCTGGGGCTTGGGTTGGCGGGCCCAAGGGCCGAGAGGCTTCGTTGACTAGCCTAAGCCCTGATGGGCTACGCCTTGCGGGCTAAAAGGACGGTGAGGTGCTCCCCCAGCCTCACCCGCTCCGGCAGAACCGCTGAATGCCGTGGTGAGCGCAATGCTCACCTAAGCCTGCGGGGCATTGGCGAGGGGGAATATCACCCGGGCTGAGACCCGGTGGGGTAATCCCTGAGGTGATTGATATGGGTGAGAGGGAAAGAAGCGGAAAAGGCACTGTGAGGAGAGTTCCGGTAGTTGATGCAAGAGGCATCCCGCTGATGCCTACGACACCAGTAAGAGCTCGGCGAATGTTGAAAGAAGGAAGAGCAGTAGCAAGAAGGAACAAGTTAGGCATTTTCTATATTCAGCTGAAGCACAATGTTGATCCAGCACTGAATCAGGAGAAGACGCAGCCGATAGCAGTGTCTGTGGATCCAGGTTCCTCTTTTGCTGGTCTCTCAGTGGTAGGAGTCAAAGACACGATTCTTAACATAATGACAGAGCCTGTGAACTGGGTGAAAGATGCTCTAAGGAAGAGGCGAGAAATGAGAAGATGGAGGAGATACCGTAAGTGCAGGTGCCGAAAGAAGCGTTTCGACAATCGTAAGAGACCAGAGGGATGGGTTCCACCATCAACAAGGGCAAGATGGGACACATACCTAAGGATAATAGACCATCTTAGGAGAATAATACCGATTACGCATGTCGGCTTAGAGGAAGATAAAGCAGGGACAAAGAAAGGACAGAAAAAGTGGAATAACAACTTCTCACCCTTGCAGAACGGCAGAAACTACTTCATTAAAGAAGTGCAAAGGAGAGGTTTGAGCGTGACTTTGCTTCCAGCGAGAGAAGTTGCAAGGCTGAGAAAGAAGTATGGTTTGCCAAAGGCGAAAGATAAAGCCGAGAAGAGTTTCTACTCACACTGCGTAGACGCTTGGGTTATATCAGCATTCATAACAGGTGCTGCAACGCCAAACTGTCTTGACATCTGGTATGCTGTTCCTTTGAGATTCCACAGGAGGCAGTTGCATAGGTTCCAACCATCAAAGGGTGGTATAAGGAAAAGGTATGGAGGTACAAGGTCTTTAGGCTTAAAGAGAGGGACTTTAGTCAGACACTCCATATACGGATTGTGTTACATAGGAGGATGCAACGAGAGAAAGAGAAGACTGAGCTTGCATGATATTAAGACAGGAAAGAGAATAACTCAAGATGCAAAGGAGGATGACATAAAGATTTTGACATCAGTCAGCTTCAGGAGCTTTTACATTCCTGCAATTCCTCCGCAAGCTGAAGCTTGCGGTATCCTTGCAGGGGTGGTAGTATGAAGTGGATGGTGCTCGGTGTTGCTTTGCTTCTCGCAGGATTCATTTTCGTTGCTGCGGGGATGCTTTGCATGTTCTACCACGCTTGGAAGCAAGCGGAGCGTCCTTCCGCTGGCGGAGAAACGGCGGAACGTCCTGAAGTGAGAGGGGGAGGCATCGTCATGATAGGGCCTTTCCCCATTATTTTCGGAACGGATACCGCATCCGTTAAAATTGTAATTATTCTCGCTATTGTTCTCATTTTGCTTGCATTCCTTCTCCTTCTTTTCGGCAGCAGAATTCTAACGCTGTGAGCGGAAGAGCGAGTGGTGGTGGAGGAGCAAGGGAGGAGCGAAGGGAGCAGAGAGCGGTGCGGTGTGTTGTTGAGGGGTGCATGTTTGAATGTTGTTAGAGAAATTCAGGGGAGCGTTGCTCGGTGTTGCGGTTGGCGATGCTCTCGGTGCGCCTGTTGAGGGTTTTGACGGCGCATCTGCGAGGCGTTTCTACGAGGAGCGTAGCTGGAAAATGGTTTCAGGTAAATACACTGACGACACTGAAATGACAATCGGCGTTGCGGAGTCGCTTATTGCATGCAAGGGCTTCAACGGCGCTCATCTTGCGCAGCAGTTCCTCCGAAACTACAACGAGAGCAGGGGCTACGGCCCTGGAACGAGGGAAGTGCTGAAGATGTTGAGCGAGGGCGTCGGCTGGAAGGAGGCATCACACAAAATATTCGGCGGTGAAGGCTCTTACGGGAACGGTGCTGCGATGCGTATTGCGCCTGTTGGCTTGCTCTACCACGAGGATGCGGAGAAGTTGCGTGAGGTTGCATTTAAGGTGAGCGAAATCACGCATGCACACGAACTTGCGAAAGAGGGCGCTGCACTGCTCGCTTTCGCTGTCGCACTTGCGTGTCGTTACGGCTGCAATCGTCACACGGTGTCTGCGGAAGAAGAAGAGGAGGAGGCGAGAGAGGCAAAGAGGGAAATGCTCCGCAGTTTGCATGCGTTTGCTCGCCACCGCATTTACAAGGAGAAGTTGGCGAGGATTGAGGCGCTTTTGCATGCGAAGGAGGACGAAGAAGAGGCACGAAAGCGAGCAGTTTCAGAACTTGGCAACGGAGAGGCATCGTTCAATTCCGTGCCGACAGCAATATTTTCATTCCTACGCTCTCACGACTTCAGGGAAAGCATCGTCTTCGCAATCTCACTCGGAGGCGACACGGACACGATTGCTGCGATGACAGGAGCGGTGAGCGGTGCGTTCTACGGCGAGCGTTCAATTCCGAGAGAATGGCTTGAAAGCCTTGAGAGCGGTGTCGTTGCATACCTTACGAAACTCGCAGAAGATTTATATGAATTGAGCAAAGAGATATGAGCAGAATGGATAACGCCGAGCTGTTCAGGGCGATAGGCAGCAAGACGAGGGTGAAAATGCTCAAACTGCTCCTCCGCAAAAACTACCACATCACAGGTCTCGCCCGTGAAATAGGCATTTCAGTGCCAGTCGCAGCGAAACATGTGCGTATTTTGGAGGATGCTGGTCTCGTTTCTGCTGAAGAATACGGGAATACGAAAGTTCTTCGCCTGAACAGAGAGAGATTATACGGAGTATTGGATGCATTCAGCGAAGAGTATGATGTCAGTATACCGAAAGGGACGAATATATTGGATATTTTGAAGAGAGTTTCGGGTGTTGGCATTAAAAAAATAGGTGAAAAGGAGTTCATCGTTTCAATAAATGGCGAAGAAGGCTTCTACATATACGAAGTTGACGGGAGCGCTCCGAATAAGCCCGTGAACGAGTTCAAAATGGAGAAAGACGGCGAAGTTGCGATTAAACGGCTCGTTCCCGTGCTGAAGAAGCGAGTGCGTGTGCATGTCAAAGAGGTTGAAAGCGGTGAAGTGGTAGAGAAGGGGAAGAAGAAGGCGGAAAATGCATAAGAGAAGTGAGGCAGAGTAGGCAGAGATAGCGGACTGCAGTTGTGAAGGCATAGTTGCGGTAGAATGGTTGCGGTAGAGAAAAAAGAGAAAAAGAAATTAAAGGTGAGGGAGAAGCGTAAAGGGCGATGTCGTCTGAGGAAGGTTTGTTCATGCGGTATGAGGATTTGCCGAAGATTAAGCTTCCGAATGGCAGAGACCCGAATGAAATCTGCGTAAGCGATTCAACGATAAGAGAGGGTGCGCAGATGCCGGGCATCGTGATGCTTCCAGAACATAAGGTCAAGATTTACGAATTCCTGCAACGCATCGGAATTGAGAAAACGGAGACATTTCTTTTTGACGAAGGCGACAGAGCGGCAGCGAGAGAAATGCTTGACATGCAGAGCGTCACAGAGGTCACTGCTTGGGCTCGTGCTCGTAAAGAGGACATAGATTTGGTCTTGAAATTTGACGGCATCCGAGAGACTGGCATCCTTATGTCGGTAAGCGATGCTCACATTCTTCAAAAAATAGGATTTAAGAGCAGAGAAGAGGCGAAGGAGAAGTATCTTGAGGCTTTAGAGTATGCGGTTGCTCACGGTTTGAGACCGAGATGTCATTTGGAGGATATAACAAGAGCAGATATTGAGGGTTTTGTGCTTCCTTTTGTTGCGGAAATATTGGAAAGGGCGCCTGATGCAATCATTCGCATATGCGATACACTTAACTTCGGCATCCCTTTCCTTGATGACTTCCCTTACAGCATTCCGAGAATCGTTCAAGCGATGAAGCGTTTGGGCGTCAAAGACATAGAGACGCACATACACGACGATTTCGGCTTCGGGACATCTGCGTCAATCGCAGCGCTCTGGCATGGCGCAAACTGGGTTAACACCACTTTTCTCGGCATGGGAGAGCGTGCTGGCGTCGCAGAGATGGAGAAGGTGCTCGTTTTCCTTGAGTTGCGTGTCGCAGGCTTCCACAAATATAATTTGGAGTGCTTGACGGAGTTCGCAGAGTTCATTGAGAAGAATGTGGGCTTGCACATCCCACTAAACAAAGCAGTCGTCGGTAAGAATGTGTTTGCGCATGAGAGCGGAATACACACCGCAGGCATCCTCAAGAATCCTTTCGTTTACGAGCCTTTCCCGCCTGATATTGTCGGCGCATCTCGCAAACTCATTGTCGGTGCAACATCAGGCAGAGAGGTCGTGAGGCACAAAATTGAGGAGATTCTTCGCAGCGAGGGCATTGAATTGAAACTGCGAAAGGACGACACGAGGGTAGAAGCCATATTTAAGGACATAAAAATGCAGTATGAGCGCGGCAGAACTTCTTGCATCACCGATGAAGAGATGCGAGAATATGTGAAAAAATATTTTGATTTTTAGCAAAGGAAAGGCACAAGGGGTGAAGGGCATGTCGTTATCGAAGGATGAAATAAGGAGAGCGATATACCATTGTGTGAAGTGCAAATTGTGCAGCATCGCAACATTCCACCCGCAAGAAGCGTGGGAGCCTTTGTGTCCGAGTGGCACATACTTCGGATTCCAAGCGTTCTATGCGCCCGGAAGAATGGAGATTTTCAGGGAACTGCTTGAAGGTGAAATTAAAGAGCCGACGGAAGGTCTTCTGAATGCGGTTTTCGCTTGCACGCTATGCGGTGCTTGCTACGAGAAGTGTCGTCGTGTGTCAAAAGTGGAGCTTCCGCTTGCTGAGATATTTGAGGAGATGCGTCGTGAAATTGTGCGAAGGGGTTGGATGCCAGATGCTCACAGGAGCATTGCGGAGAAGGTGAAGCGCACAAGGAATGCCTACGGCGAAGAGGAAGCGTTTGAGAGCGAGAACTTGAAGCCCACGAAGGGTGCGGATGTGCTTTATTTCATAGGATGCACGGCAAGGTTCAGGGTGCCTGAGATAGCGGATGCGATGCTATGCATTTTTGATAAATTAGGCGTTGAATATCAAGTTTTGGATGAGGAATGGTGCTGTTGTTCCGTTTTAATGCGTGCAGGATGGCATGATTCAGATATTGTGAGGGAGCATATTCGCCATAATTACGATGCTATTTGCGAAAGTGGAGCGAAAACAGTCGTTTTCACATGCCCGGGATGTCTTAAAACGCTGAAGAAGGACTATGCGGAATTCGGTGCGGATTTCAGCAAGGAAGGAATAGAACTTCTGCATGCGACGCAGTTCATTCAAAGGCTCATGCGAGAGCGAGGTTTGGATGTGAAGGGGTTGCCGTTGAAGGCGACATACCACGACCCCTGCCACTTGGGGCGAGATTTGGGCATTTACGAGGAGCCGAGAGAGGTGTTGAGTGCTGCGGTTGAGATTTCAGAGATGCGTAGGGTGAGGGAGGAGGCGTGGTGCTGCGGCTCTGGCGGAGGCGTGAAGTCAGCATTCAACGATTTCGCCGTCTGGAGTGCGGAAGAGCGCTTGAAAGAAGCCGAAGAGACGGGAGCAGATGCGATTGTGAGCGCATGCCCCTTCTGCAAGCGGAATTTGAGAGATGCTGCGAAGCATGCGGGAAGCAAATTGCAAGTTTTGGATGTCGTTGAAATACTGAATGAGGCTTTGTGAGCAGGGTTGTAGGAAAAGCGAATAAACAAACACACGAGGAGGGTTTTTGAAATGAAGAATAATAAAGCGATTTTGAGGAAGTTGCAGGAAATTGTTGGAGAGGAGCATGCGACAGACGACATTGCGATTTGCGCCTCGTATGCGAGAGACCAGCACTGGCATTTCGTCCCGCCGAAGCGACCTGCTTTTGTCGTCAGACCTGCGAACAAGGAAGAAGTGAGAGAGGTTTTGATGCTTGCGAATGAAGAAAAAGTGCCAGTAGTTCCGTTAAGCACGGGAATAAACATAAGAGGACTCGCAATTCCCGTCCACGATGGGAGCATTTTGCTCGATTTAGGCAGGATGAATCGCATAATAGAGATAAATGCGGATATGAAGACCGCAACTGTTGAGCCTGCCGTGACATTCGGAATGCTTTACGAGCAAACTCGCAAGTTCAAGCTGAGACCTGCGTTTCCTGACGCTCCTCTCACGGTGAGTGTCCTCACGAACTACTACCTGCGAGGCATTTACCAAACTTCCGCTGCTGACGGACACGACCATGTCTTGTCGTATGAGATGGTTCTGCCGAATGGTGAGATTGTGAGGACAGGCTCAAGGGCGCTCTCCTCCTCGCTTCCTCACTTCAGATACGGTGTCGGTCCCGACTTCACAGGCGTCTTCTGCTCGCATCCCGGCACTTGTGGCGTCGTCGTAGAGCTGACTGCAAGGCTCTACCGCATATACGACAACAAAAAAGCATATTTTGTGGGCTTCAACAGCATAGAAGACGCCGTCCCTTTCATTTACAATGTGATGAATGACGAGTTAGTAGTGAGTTTGCGCCTCGTTGACAACCAAAGTTGGCTGAAGGGAATGTGCGGGACTTACGACTACGACTACAAAAGCCTTCCAAAGTTCGTTCTTTGTGCGTTAGTTGAGGGGATTGACGGCATTTTTGAAGCGAAAGATGAAATTTTCAACGAGCATCTGCGGAATTTCGTTCTCTCGGAGGGCAAAGGAGAATTGCTGGATTTCCCTGAGGATTTCGCATCAAACTTCTTCTACGAAACGCTCGGAGGCACTGAGAAGAGTTGCATGGTTTTCGGATTGCGAGGAAATTACCACTGCATCGGTCTCTACGGTCCGCTCAACATGGCACCGAAATACTACGAAATGCACAGACGCACTGCAATTGAAGTGGGATTTCCCGAAGAGTTCGTGCATTTTTACCTAAATCCAATTTACCCATTCCACGGTCAGTTATGCTATGTGGAGCTTGACATTTTCTACGACGGTGCTGCGGAAGATGCAGGCGAAAAACTCAGAGAATACAACAAGAAGCAGTTTGAAAACCTCCTTAATGCGGGTATCTACGGCTGGTTCAGACCTTATGCGGGTATTATTGAGCCTACTATTGAGCGAATTGGATACCTCGCCGAAATTTGGCGCAAATTCTCGCAAATCTTAGACCCCAACAGGATAATGAATCGGGGGAAATTGTTCTAATCCCCCTTTCCTTTTCTTTTTCTTCTTTTCTCTTCATACGCTCCCACGAAGTTATGCACAACGAAAGCTTAACTTCGGTTTTTAATTTGTTGAATTAAAATTAGGGCTAAAGTTTAAGCAAATCTGAGGCAAGCATCTTATTATTTTCAAGTTCTATGCAGTGGTTATCCCAGAATACGCAAGTTCCGAGGGCGATAATTTCACCTTTCATTTTGAACTTGACCCCCAAAACGGGTTTTTTAAACCCTGTTGGCTTTGCCAGAGCTTTATCTGAGCTGATTACGAGTGCTGTGCAGTTCTTTTGTGCGGTTATTGAAGATGTGCATGGCATTACAACCTTATACTTATCGTATCTTGCAATCGGAAACATCATATCTCCCGCATTGTTCTCTGGATCAATCACAACATCGTTGTTAATTCTCACAGGTATTTCAAGCTTTGCAAACACATTGTTTATATTTTCAGCGGTTGAGTCCATATTTTTGTAGTAAGAAGTGAATATCAGTCTTTTTCCCGCTTTAAGCCACTCCCAAATTTTCTTTATCTCCCAACTTTCAAATCTTTCCTCAGGATAGTTGAAAACTATTACATCATATTCCTCTAACTTGTTGAAGTTATCGACTTGATGTATCTCTATTCCTTCCTTCTCTGCGATTCTCTTGAGCTTTGAAAAGTAATAGTAGTCCTCAATCAGGAATTCACTGTGGCTCGCATCCCATCCAACGACCCTTTGCCTTTCGCACTCTGCATTAGTCATAGATCACTCGCACCACTGACCATGCTGTTTATTTTTGTTGTTTCCTTCTTTTCCTCATTTCTCCTTTCTCCTATCTTAACGCTTCCCGTATAGCGAAGAAAACATCTTGCGGCTTTTCAATGGGGTAAGAGACATTCACGGTGATAAGCATCGCCCTTTCAGAGTGGTCGCCCTTCAGTCTTCCGTGAGGTGTCTGCTCTGGCAGCGTTCGCACTTTCGCCTCCCCGAATGAGCAGAAGCCGTGGTCAGAAATCAGAATGAGCCTGTTCTTCATGCGAGCATCGTCGTCTAGAAAGCCTGTCTCGAACACAATCTCACCTATCTTCTCGTCTAAACGGCGATACCACTCCAAAACGCAAGGCTCACCCCAGTGGAAGTGCTGAACCCTGTCTAAGAGCGTGAAAACTGATATGAGGAGGTCAGGTTCTTCATGCATCACTTCTATTGTCTTCGCTGTCACTCTTCGCAGTTCCTCCTCCCATTCTCGCTCATTCGTCGGCAGCCCGAAGCCAACAGGCTTGAAATCTACGCCGAAAGAGTATGGTGGAACAACAAATGGAACATTTATCGCATAAACCTTCTTGCCCTCTGCGTGTAAAATGTCCCATATGAACTCCACTTTTATGTCTTCACGACGCACAATCTCTCCATTCCTCACATAACTCTCGTGTTTATGCTTCTCAGGCGGAAGTCCGCAGAACATTCCACACCATATTGATGCTGAAATCGGCTTCTCCTTCAAAACGATTTCCTTCGCTTCGCCTATTTCAACGAGACGAGCAAAGTTCTCCAAATCGCTCAAATTGCTCCGAACTACATTCCAAGAGGCTGCGTCCACACCGAGAACGAGGAACATTTTTCACACCGTTTTGACTTTCGATTTGTATTATCAAAAGCCTTCCATCTCCTCCACCCTCCAGAGGTAACCTATAGCATTCGGGGCAAGCGAAAGTATCCTTTCAGTTAAGTTCATCACTATTTAACCATATATAATTTCCTCATCCTCCCTTCCCCTATAGATAACAAGTCTCTCTGTCTCCTCAAGCTTGTCTTTGAATCGCTCCCAGAATTTCTTTATATTTTTTGCGTCCTCTAAGATTGTCTCCTCGGGTAAGGCGAACTCATGGAAAGCTTCTCCATGGAGTTCCTGTGCCGACTTCCAAGCGAGTGCGAAAGTTTCTGATAAGTTCTCTCCCTCCTGCTCTTCCAACGCATTCCTAACTGCGTGGTAAGCCATACTAAGACCGTGCTTTCCGTGCCTTCCTTCCTGCTTCCAGAAGCCCCATCCACCGTATCTTGAGGCTTTTTCACACATTTCAGGTGCATAACGCTCAGCGAGAACCTTTACAGATTCCTCCATGAACTTGTAATACTTCTCAGAGGCTTGCATGTATTCTCCCTTTCTGCGTAAATCCTCCGCCTCACTCAGTAAAGATGAAAGCCCGCTATGGCTTAACCTATAAAAACTCTGCCTCGGATACCTGTACAGTTCTGCCCATTCTGACCTTATCTTAAATAGAGAGATCTTATCAAGGCTCGTCGTATTTCTACCGATTGGAAGCGAAAACTCCGTCGTATCTTTTCTCTCCCTCATTTCTCCTCTCCTTCCGCTTTCTCTTCCCTTCCCCCTTTCTCTTCTTCCCTCCTTACAACTTCTGAAATGACATTCCCAATCTCCTTCAAATGTCCGAGGCTTACGAAGATTCTAGTATGCCAACTGACATGTAGACCTTTGGGAGACCCATCCTTTTCAAAGCCCTCACAGTCGACATGCCCAAATTCAAGGAAAACACCTCTCTCACTTGTGAAACCCACTCTCATGACATCTGCAAACTTCTCTCTAAAATCTGGACTCTTTTTCCAAGGAAGTTCTCTGAGAGTTATCCTCTTTTCTACTTTTTCCCCAACCTCCTCTTCCTCCATATGTTGTTATATGTTACTGTTTTATATATTGCTTTTCCTCGCTTCCTCGTCAAAAATTTCAAGAACGACGCCTGCACCGATATTTCTTCCGTTTCTCACGAGAGCGAACCTTCCAAGTGGGGGAATCTCTGAAAACCGCTCCACAACGACAGGCTCGGTCTCAAAGAGAATGACCGCTGCATCGCCTGCTTCTATTTCTTCCGGGAACTGCTCAAGCATCTCTCCGCTCTCAGAGTCTATTCGCTCCCTTATCTCAAGCACCTTCGCCTCAACAGATGCGGTGCAGACCCTTAAATTCAAAACTTCTCCCTTCTCCAGAGGCTCAAGAAGGACTGCCTCGCCCAAGAAACCGCTCACTGCGATTGGTGGCTCGTGAGCATAACCACAAACATCTCCTCGCCTCACGCCTCCGCCCACTTCTCCTCTTGCCGTGTCTGCTCCCGCTTCTGCTCCTGCTTCTGCTTCCGTTCCTATTTCTGCTTCTGTTTCTGCTTCCGTTTCTGCTCTTGTTTCTGCCTCCGTTTCTGCTTCTGTGTCTGCTCCGCCGACCGCCTGCAAAACAATTCCGACGGAATCTCCCTTTTCAGCAGCGTTCAGTTCGCCGTCAGCAGTCAATATTTTGGAAATTCTCGCTCTTATGTGCGAAGGTTCAAAAACGACTTCCTCTGCGACGCTCATTCTTCCACTCGCAACTCTCCCGACAATTACTTGCGACG
>Ga0190316_1000027_pt1 | contig 34359 bp, 38 predicted proteins | sample 48701112_MG_FD_161663 | JGI IMG/M metagenome (GOLD analysis project Ga0190316, IMG submission 161663) | Hydrothermal vent sediment bacterial communities from Southern Trench, Guaymas Basin, Mexico - 4870-11-1-2_MG | ecosystem: Environmental > Aquatic > Marine > Hydrothermal vents > Sediment ... | reverse complement strand
GGTGCTTTCAACAGTCGCAACGACAAAGGAAGGCATTAAGGACTTACTCGATGCTATAATTGAAGCCTCTAAGAGGAGAAGGAGTAGAAAAATAGTAGTAGGATATGGAAAAGCGGCTGAAGAGCTAATCTCCAGATTGGAGAAAGCCATACTTAAGGATGAGGAATTATCCAGTAAATATCCGACGAGATGGCTTGCAATTAAGATTCTTGAGGGAGACAAGGAGGTTCTCAGAGAGGTTAAGAAAAGCCCGTATAGAGATGAGATTTTGGAGGTAACTCGATGAGCTTAAAGGCCAAAGAAATACTCGGAGAAGATCCGGAAGTCTTCTTCGCCGAGCGCCGCTACGAATTCATAAATAAGATGCTACACAAGGTTTTGAGGGGAGAGAAGCCTCTAACCCTATCTGACTTATTCGATAGGGTTTTTCTGAATAAGTATCTGGGCATACCTATCTTCCTCACGTTTTGGTGGGCTCTCTTCCGCTTTACATATGATGTTTCAGCTCCCCTCTCTGATCTGATAGATTTAATCTTTAGCTGGCTCGGGCAGATATCAAGATCAGCGATCTCCGATGAGTGGACAGCCAGCTTCGTAGCCGACGGAATCTTCGGCGGGCTTGGAGGTGTGCTCGTCTTTATCCCTCCGCTCTTCTTCCTATTCTTTGGGCTGTCGCTGCTCGAGGACAGCGGATACCTTGCCAGAGCGGCCTTCGTAGTAGACAAGCTGATGTATAAGCTTGGTTTGCATGGAAAGTCCTTCATTCCTATGCTGATTGGATTCGGATGTAATATTCCAGCGGTGATGGCGACAAGAACCATAGACAGAGAGGAAGATCGCATACTAACGATACTCGTAAATCCATTAATGTCCTGCAGTGCTAGACTTCCAGTTTACATCCTTATTGGAGGAGCTGTTCTCGGCCCATATGCAGTCGCAGGCACATATTCCATGTACATCCTTGGAATATCCCTAGCCGTACTCATGGCTTTGCTCTTCAGAAGAACAATACCATACTTTAAGGGTAAGCCCTCACCGTTCATTCTGGAACTTCCAATGTACTCTAAACCCACCATCAAGGGCACGTTGATTCATATGTGGGAGAGGGCCTCCCTATTCTTGAAGAAGGCTGGAACTATAATTCTGGCTGGAATCATAGTAGTTTGGTTTCTTTCAAGTCATCCTTGGGGCGCGCCTTTAGAAGAGACCTATCTAGGCATGCTTGGCCAAAGCCTCGAGCCTATCTTCCGCCCGTTAGGCTTTGACTGGAGAGGGGCAGTAGCTCTCCTCTTCGGTTTCATAGCTAAAGAGATCGTCGTTGGATCCTTCGCTGTTATATTCGGATTGGGAGAGGAAAACGAGATTGGAGAGATACAGGAAGTCATTAGAAGGCAGGAAGTCTTCACTCCTCTCACGGGATTCGCCTTTATGGCCTTCACGTTAATCTATATACCATGCGTGGCAACTATAGGCGCCATATACAGAGAAACCAACTCATGGAAGTGGACTCTTTTTGCAATTATCTATGGATTAATACTGGCGTACATTACGTCTCTGGCAATCATCCTGATCGGTCGAGGTTTAGGATATAGGTGATGTGAGCACATGAATCTAAACCGAAAGATTAGCAGGTGTATGGCTACCTATTCGGCGATTCTTGGAACCCTTTACATAATAGTTGGCTCCATAGAGTTTTTAACGGCATTCTGGAACTGGTTTATAAAGCCCGGGGACGATCTATCTCTGCTAGGGCTTCCCTGCGATGACCTCTTTGGCGGATTCGCAGCGCTAGTCATAGGCGCAGTTTTCTTCGGAGCACTACCTTTATGGAGGGCAAGACGGGAAGCTATAGGCTTCGTCCTCGTTGGCGCGTTGCTCTCAGTAACCTTCGGAGCAGTATATCTGCTCATCGTCGGCGCAGATGGATTTGGAACATTACTCGCTTTTCTCTCCGGTGAAAAATGGAGCTGGGACTGGTTAACCTCCGGAACATCAGGAACAGGACTTCTCAGACCGGAAATCTGGCTTGCTCTCCTATCAGCGCCATTAGGATATGCCGCGTTAAAGGCTGCAAGGCAAAGCGAAAAGTAGAAAAGTCAGAGAAGTCGCGCGAACTAAATATCTCAGAAGAGAGCCCATCTTGCAATGAAGGTATAGATGGGGATGTAGGCATAAAGAAGCGGCTTCCCGTATAAGAGGAGCACTAAAAATCTAAGTTAATCTTATTTGTTCTCCAATTTTTATATGGTGATGGCCTATGACAGTAAAAAATGTTGTCCTCATAGTCTCAGATACATTCAGATATGATAACCTAAAATGTTATGGAGGAGAGTGGGTTAAAACTCCGAGTCTAGACTCGTTCGCCGAGAAGGCCGTCATATTCGATAAGGCATATGCCGCTTCATTCCCGACGATCCCTCATAGGCATGACCTCTATACTGGAAGATACACCTTTACATACTCTAAGTGGGGGCCGATACTTGAGGGTGAGATAGTGCTGGCTCAGATGCTCCGTCAATCCGGATGTGTAACGCAGCTAATCGTAGACACGCCGCACATGATAAGGGATGACTGTAACTATAATAAGGGATTTGACGGTTGGATATGGATTAGGGGGCAGGAAAACGATAGATACATGACTTCGCCGAGAAACGTCAAGCTCCCATGTGATCCGAGCAAGCTAAGACATGGCGGAAGAACCACAATGCAGTATCTACGAAACGTTTCATTACGCAGATTTGAAGAGGACTACTTCGTAGCCCAAACGATGAGAACAGCGGCTCAATGGCTCGAGCTAAATTACGATCAACATGAAAAATTCTTCCTGCACATAGACACATTCGATCCGCATGAACCTTGGGATCCGCCCCGCTGGTATGTGGATATGTATGATCCGGAATATAACGGGGAAGAGGTGATATATCCAGTCTATGGACCAGCCAGTCTCTTATCAGAGAATGAACTTAAACGTTGCCGGGCTCTATATGCTGCTGAGGCAACCCTAGTTGACAGGTGGATAGGCTTCCTTCTAGAGAGGATGGAGGATCTCGGGCTTTTAGATGAATCCATGATAATATTCACCAGTGATCATGGATTCTATCTTGGAGAGCATGGGCTTGTCGGAAAGAGCATAATAAGACCATTGGCCACAGGATACTGCCCACTATATGAGGAAGTAGCGCATGTTCCGCTACTGATCTATCATCCCGAGATCAAGGGTGGATGGCACTGCGATGCGCTTGTTCAGCCCCAAGATATAACGGAGACGATTCTAGACGTCCTCGGAGCTAAGAGTCCAATCCCAATACAGGGAAGCTCATTATTGCCGCTGATGAAAGGAGAAGATGTTGATTGGCGCGAATTTGCAGTTACATCTCCTCCGATAATTCACGGTCCCGTCGCTGGACAAAGAATAACCGTGACGACGAAGGAGTGGTCCCTGATATACGCGGGGCAATTCGAGGATGCATTAAAGGATAATCTTGGAAGAAAGGCGAACTTCGAGAGACTGGAGGAGATGACGGGCAAGATCCAAAATGAACTTTATAATCTACGTAGGGATCCAAGGCAAGAGAATAATCTCTTTGATGAGGAGAGAGATGTGGCGGAGGAGATACATGCAAAGCTCGTAGACTTCCTAAGCCAGATGGGAACGGAGGAGAAATACCTAAAGTATTGGAGGAAAATCTAACATATACGGCTCATAAGTAAACCGGCGAGATCCATAATCGCGATAGAAAGTAATTAATGCCCAATAAGCATAATTTTTTGATTGGTTAAGATGAGTTTTCTAGCCGAGAAACTGAGGAGGCAAACATCTGAGCTTGCTAATCTGCTAACGCGGAGAATCAATGATCTCAAGGATAGGGAGGGCCTCGCTTCCTTCATTAGAAGCCTAAGTAAATCGAGAAATGGGGCTTCCTTCTTTGAGCCTGGAGACTACTATGCAGTTGGCATAGACGGCTCAATGGATTACGATGAGGTTCTCGAGATGCTCCTCTTCTACGTCTGCGCCACAGGCTTCAGATGCAAATTCACAGTCAACGATGAGATAAAGTTCAGCTTGGATGAGGTTGTTAGGGACGGGAGGCTCAAGGCCTCAACGTCGGTTCCGCTATGGATCGAGGATCTCTACTATGTCACTGAGGAATCCGACTCAACCGAATATGACCTTACCAGAACGGCTGAGCGCATACCATACTCGCTCATGACGATGGCAGAGCTATACTTAGCCCTAAAAGCTGCTGATGAGGATAACGTTAAAATCTTATTTTTGGATAGGCCGATTCATGGGACTTACGGGCCGGTCTCTAGGGATCTCCGCCTGTTACTGAAGAGGAAAAAGTCTGTTCTATTTGAGATGAACACTTCCCATGGCCCTACAAGCTATCTGGACTTCAGCTTAGCATTCATCTTGGGTTCAGGGAAAGGTTACATTCCCCTCAGGGGAAGATACCTCCGATTCATCGCCATTCATAGACTATTGAAGGTTGGAGAATGCTCATTTAGGGAGCTGATTGAGGATTTAGGGATATCTGAACGTGCCGGAAGGAGCATGCTTAAGGATCTGCTGAAGATGCATGAGGATTCTGAGGGGAGATTATTCGCCGAGGAATTCAATCCAGAAGATGCAAATCCCAAGCTTAAGATTAACGGGCAAGTTGAGGATTACTGGGTAAGGGTTAAAGAGGCTTCACTATCAATAGTCAATAGAATATTCGGCTCCTATGAACATCCATTAATGCTAGGTGACGATTCATGGCTGACAGTCTTCGATTTAAACGCGGTTAACGTCATGCTCATCCACATGCTTAGGGAGAAGGTCATAGATGGTAGGCTCTTGGTAATTGGGATAGCGAAAGACACGTCAGCGTCGGATTATATACGGGCGGTCATACCATACGCTAGGCATGAGGGGCTCATTCCAAAGGATGAGAAGCCCCCAAACCTAAGGCATGACAGAGCCTTCCTAACTATACTCAGCAGCGTAAACTCCCATCTCTTCAATGCTCCGTGGCGTACAATAAGCTATGATGCATGCTTCACAACTCTTGTGGAGGGAGATGAGGAGACTCCGCTTAGAGCGGCCAGGCAGCTAATCTCGATGGAGAGGCAATTCGTTAAGGCATACTTCCAACTTAGAGAATTCAAATCCGACCTTGGAGTTAGATCACCAACATTCCTGTATGATAGGTTTTACATTCCAAGCGTTGATGATAAGTTTCACGCTGAAATAACGGCGATCGAGGGAGGAAAAAAAGTCAAAATATCTCCTTATTGGGAAGGTGAAGGCGAGAATCCACTTGACACATTCATCCTCCACATCCTATCGAAGTGTGATAATCCAGAGGTTATGGAGGCTATGGGACATAATCAGCTGCTCTATTTAGCCGATAAGGCTGTTAAGAATGAGGTTAAGATGATAAGGGGGCTCCTAAGGGGGATTGCAGACCTAGAGCTTGGAGGTTTATCAAGGAGACAAAAGATATTCACGATAGCTAGGAGATTTAGGGATATTAGAAGGGAAGTTGAGGGAGCAAGGGAAAGGGCCGTGATGGAGGAGAAGTGATGTCAAGCCAAATATTTGATGATATGAATGGAGAGTTCTCGGCTCGCCTAAGAAGCCATAGAGTAACGACTCGCACATCGAGGACAAGGGAGGGCGAGATAACATTAACAAGTCAAGTCGCCGTTGCAGAGGCGAGATTCAGCCTTAACGTCCTCGATAGACTGCATGAGCCGAACTTCATAGCGTTCCATAGGCCAACTCAGAGCGGAGAGGCCTTCATCATCTATGAGGTTGTGGCAGTCAGGCCAATGCATTTCCAGATGCTTGGAATGGACATCTCAGTCCCAAAGGTCATACGTAGGGAGTTCTTGGAGACTATCGATAAGGGATGGAGGGCGAGCGATGAGACGTGGATCGATGTTATAGCAGTCCCGACGGGGTACTTAATGAGGGTAGAGAATGGAAGATTAAAGTTTGAAAGATCTAATTTGACGCCTCTCGTTGGAAGCGAGGCGCACATACTCTCAAAGGAGACAGTTGAGGAGTTCCTATGCGTCGAGGATGGAGTTGCAATAGGCAACCTGATAGGATTCGATCTGCCATTAACAGTGAACATCTCGGAGATGGTTAGGTATCACACAGGAATATTCGGCTTCACGGGATGCGGAAAATCTAATCTATGCTCATTCCTCATAAGAAGAGCTCTCGAGAGGATAGAGGGAATCTCAATTGTCATCTTCGATGTTGCAGGGGAATATTTGATTCACCTATTAGATCTAGAGCCACGTCTATTCTCAACAGAGGACTTCGGAGGGAATGTAGAACGGGTAATGGATTCGCAGGCGATGCCTGAGACGCTAGAGCAGATGATAGACAGAGATGTAATAATGAAGCGTATTGAGAGGCTAATAGACATGGGTAGGATCCAGAGGCTTTCATTATCACCTCCACTCAGGCAGATACCATTAAACATGGGCTTCCTACTCGATCTCTTCGGTGAGATAGCGAGGGGAAGAAGGAGAGGAGCAGTGCAGGCTGCAATAGCACTAAACAAGATAAATAGGCTTCTGGTAAGGAAGGGATATGATGATGGAACCTCACTTGACGAGGTCAGAAAGGACATGGAGGCAAGAGTTGAACTGGAAGAGATACTTGAGGAGTTCTTGTCATCGGTTCATTCAATGTCTGGGATGGTTAAGGATGTTCAGGCGGTAATGGGAATACTCGAGGAGGGACTGGACAAGGGGGAGTATGAGGGAGGGGTGGAAGCCATAAGAAATGCAGAATGGCTTGCTGAAAAGGTTGCAGTCGGAGAATACAGGGGAGTAAACATAGTTTATCTGCCGGATCCAAAGGATGCGAGGCATGTTGTAAGCAGATTCATAGAGCAACTGTTATGGCTGAAGAAGACGAAGGGTGTTGGAAGAACAGTCCTCACAGTTCTAGATGAGGCTCAAGAGTTCATACCTGACAGGACTAAGAAGGAGGACTTTACTGAGCAGTCTAACATAGCCGTTGAGGCACTGCTCAGGCAGGGGAGGAAGTATAGGGCTAACTGCTGGATATGCAGCCAGCGGGTTGCTCATCTGAATGTGAATGCCCTACAGCAGCTCCATAGCTACTTCGTCAGTGTCCTTCCGAGGTTCTATGATAGGATGGTTATAGCGGATGCTTTCAGCCTAAGCTACGACTTGCTCGACAGGACGACTGAGCTAGATATTGGAGAGTGGCTATTCGTCTCCTATAAGGCTACAAAGCAGAGAAATGTTCCAGCCTTCATAAGAACGCCGAATAACGAGGAGATAATGGCCAAGGGGTTGCAGGCCTAAAGAGCCCAGTCGTTTCACGTTACAATTCTATATTTTACTCCATGCCTCAGACATATCCTCTTAGATCTATCCTCCAGTTCCCTTTGATATTCCATTCTAGGCTGAAATGACTCTCCATATAGTCTTTCATACTTCACTATCAGATCCGGACGCTCCTTCCTCAAGAAGTTATAGTATAATGTTTTGCTGTCAGAAGGGTCGCTTCCATACAATGTTAATGCCCTTACAATGCAGTAATCCGCTCCATAATCCTTAGCAGATCGAGATTCCTTAGGATGAGATTAGATTTGGTTAGTATGTGAACTGGAAATCTGTATTTGAGGATTATTTTGAGCAGTTTTCTCGTTCTCTCATATTTCCTTTCTATCTGCATGCATGGCTCAGTTGATGTTGATAGGGCTATTATTCCATACTCGCATCTTAACGCTCTTCTCCTCAATTGACGCTGGAGAACTTTAGATGCATTCACCTTCACCGATACTGTTTCAGACATGCTTCCTCCATATTTGCTCCCCCTGATGTAGCAGTAGATGCAGTTAAAGATACATCCACTGTACATGTTGATCGAGTAATCATCCTAGAACCAGTTGTCCCGTCTCTTATGCTTATTCAAGACTGATCTTAACGTGGATCTCATTCGTTCCCATCAGCCCCCACATTGATACCCTCCATCTCAATCAGTCTCTTCTTCTCTTCCTTTCCTAAGGGATAGAAGCCAATCAGGGTTCCCTTCTTTGTTAGGAGCCTATGGCATGGAATTAAGACCTGAAGGGGGATTCCTCATAAGTGCGATTAGCATCTCATGATATTTTATTCCAGCCCTCCTTGATAACTCGCCATACATTATAGTCTTGCCATGCGGAACCCTAATGAGCTCAATGTAGACCCTTTTATTTCTATATTCTATTTCTGGGAGGCAGAACCTTTCGCCTCATATCAAGACTTCATTAAGCCACTCCTCAAGGCTCCGTGAAGATTGAATTGTCCCGTCGAGCAGATGGTAATCCATGATCCTCCTGGGATGATTCAGAGCCTTCTCTTCCGTGTAGTGCCAAGCATAAGCGATGATATCATCATTATGCAAGAGAGACTTGTCAAAGACTTCTTTTCCAAGGATCTCCTTTAGTAAATTCACTTAGATCACCAATCAAACCGATTGGCACATCTGTTTTTCTCACTTCTAAGATCCCTAAATTTCAAGAAGGATGAAGTAGACCTGACGGGGCGTCCTCAAATCACGATTCATCCTCAACGAACGCTATATCGCCTTAAATGTTAAATAAAATAGAGTTTTATCTTTTCTGTCTTCTATAAAATGGAGGATGCTATTTTGCGTAATTGGCTAATCCGAGGTAATCTTATGCATAGGAGGGATAGCATCATATTTAGGAGAATTGCCGTTATGTTGATGTCTACGTTTTACAACTTAGATTTGAAGATCAGAGCAAATAGTAGCGAGAATTGCTGTGTCTTCACTTGAGAATATAGATGTTCTGCTCAGAAGTGGAAGATGTTAACCCCGGCTCCGCAGGCCGACGTCCTATTCCAGACTAGACTACGGGTCCACTTATTTATGGCGGACCCGGTGGGATTTGAACCCACGACCTCCGGCTCTCCGCGCCGGGGCATATTAAACGCCAATCTAAAAGCTGATTTGAAGTCATAAATATTTTGCTCAATTTTGTCTGTGTAATCGTTTGAGGGGCTTGTTGCATAGGCTTTTAAAGAAAAAAATGGTTAAGTTATAACTTTACTACTTTTTATCATGGGAGATGCCCATAAAGGAAAGATCCAAAACGAAGGTTGCGGCCTTAACCGCTTTAATGAAGGCTTTCGTATATGTAATGGCTTCGATATCAATTCCGATGCCTCCGCCTCTGGGAGTTTGGCATATCGTGGATATAGTCTTCTTCACTAAGGCTATAATCTGCGGTCCTGTTGTCAGAGCATTCGCATGGGGGGTTGGGGTAGCCCTATTTGATATTTAGAATCCCCTATGGTAGAGTGCATTCATTACTTGGTGGCCCGCAACTATTGTCATATGGAGCTTCATGGGCTGCCTCTTTGGAAAGCTAAGAGATATAATTAAAATAGACCTGTTGCATAAGAGATTATCTTAGGGAAGAACTTTAGGAAACTCTTTAGAATAGAGGTCTAATAGCCCGGCTGATGCTTCTCCACGGCAGATCTTATGGCAAATGACAGTTCCTCCTCCCCTTTCTCCTCAAGATAATCCATTATCATCTCGAGATTTAATGGCCTAGGCTTCTCTCCCCAGAGTCTCTTGAAGTTTTCGCAGTAGATCCTTCTCAAAGCTCCCTCTGGAAGCTTTAAGCCGACGAATGGCTCCTCATATCTCGTCAGGAGCATATCGGCCGTTTCAGGAGTGTAGAATTCCTCATCTGACTCGAGGAAGTTCCTTATGAGCCATATCCTATCTAAAGCCTGCTGTAGCGTCTGCCATGTTGCAATATCAGTTCCAAAGATTATTCTGTCCTGAAACTTTATGAAGAAATCTCTCCAATCATCCCTCCTCCGAGAGATATTATACATGAGTTCTATCCCCAAAGTCAAATCCAAACTTACATTGTTATATCTGTTCATGATTTTCTCAGCCCTTTCAAGATCGGCTGATATGAAATAGAAGTGGCACAACGTCACCTTCAGGTTTGGATGCGCATCTAGAACGTTCTCCATCTCCGCATAGAGCTCCTCCTTCGTTGGATAATCATCCAAGTAATATACCCATCCTCTGCTCTTAGCCCATTCAGGAGCTGATTTCTCATCCCAAAACTCCTCTGGATCGGCAACATGACAGAGAATCGGAACTCCGAGAGACTCGCAAGCCTCCCAGAATCCCCTATAATAGTCCCCGTTAAGAGGCTTATGTTTGCTTCTTAGAGCTGGCTTATTCCCCATCTCTCCGATCCCATCAAATCCCATCTCGATCAGTCTGCTGACATACTCGTTCCAGTCCTTAATCCTCAGCGATTCCGTCTCCCCCGACCATGGAACATACCCGCCAGCATAGAACATGCCTGGATATCTGGCCTTAAGATATAATCCAGCTTCTCTGCCGGTAATGTTGAGCCCGCTTAGCCTCCCATTCTTTATTACACTTAACATAAATTCCCCCTGCGATCGCAGGTTTTCAGCGGTTAATCTGGGCCTCCAAGTTCCAAATTCGCCGAAGTGTGCATGAGCGTCTATTACTGGTAGATCAGCAAACTCGGAAAACTTCACATTGACTACCCCAGGTTGATCTTCAGTTCAGATTAGATCTTACCTTTTCACGATTTAAGAATGCTGTTCGCTTAAACTCTTATTAGGAATTGGACATCAAATATTTCGGCGGGCTGGATGGATTGAGAAGGACATCATTAATGGCATCTCTTATAGGGACGTTCGCGGCTCTACACTCTATATTATATTTGATCCCAGCTGAGCTTTGGAGGAGCCTAAGCATATACTTGGAGCCTCTGGAAGGAATAATTTTAGGGCCATACGCAGGCTTTCTAGCCGTTCTCATTGGAAGCATAATCGCCAGATCGATCAAGCCGACGGGCCTATGGATGTTCGGAGTATTCGCTGAACCGATCGGAACACTCGCATGCGGCTTGATTGTAAAGGGAAAATGGAAGACTCTGTTACTAATATACGCGGTTATGCTTGGAGCCTACTTCATACATCCACTCAGCAGAGAGATACCGCTATGGACGATCCTCGACATTCTCGCAGCACTAATCCTAATATACCCTGCTACTAAGATCTCCCAAAGGCTGCAGAAAGGGGATACATCTCAAATTCCATTTGCAACATCATTAATAGCCTTTATTGGATGTGCAGCTGATTCCCTCGCTAGGATATTCCTGCTTATCCCCGCCGGGCTCTACCTCGTATTAGGCTGGCCGAAAAGCGCCGTTTACACGGCCTTCCTCGCCGGAGCAGTCGATTCATACATAGAGGACATACTGACGATTGTATTCGCATTTACCGTTGGATCCCCAATACTGCTTGCTTTAAGAAGGATTTCTGGGATTAAGTATCCGCTCAGCTAGATCCAAGCGGAGTAAAGATAAAATTTGTGAATGAGGATAAATCCTTATAAATGACCATGCATCTGATGAATGGAAGTTAAAGGTGACTTTCATTGCCTAAATGGGGATACTCCGTGGTCGGCCTAGACCCTAATACTACAGTAAAGGCGAGTGGCAGGGAGCTTAGGATATCCCATAAAAAGGCTAGGGAGGTATGTGCTGCCATAAAAGGGATGAAGCTCGATGAGGCAAAAGAGTTTCTTGAACAGGTAATAAAGATGAAGAGAGCCGTCCCATTCACTAGATTCAAGAAGAAGGCTCCTCATAGAAGGGGATTACAGAAGGCCGATGCGGGGGGATACCCAGTTAAGGCTGCGAAGAAGATACTGGCAGTATTGGAGAGCGCAGAGGCGAATGCCAACTTTAAGGGTCTCGACACTGAAAACTTGAGGGTCATCCACGCATCTGCGTATCCTGGAATGAAGCTTAAGAGGTATATTCCGAGGGCATTTGGGAGATCCACTCCCCGCTTTGAAACTCTATGCCACGTTGAGATAGTCCTTGGACAGGAGGGTAAGAGCTGAATTGTCAGTCACAAAGCATTTCATAGAGGACTCAATAAAGAAGGCTGGGATTGATGAGTTCTTATGGAAGGAGTTTGAGAGGGCAGGTTATGGGGGAGTAGATATCGTAAGAACTCCCCTAGGAACAAACATAGTGATATATGCCATGCGCCCAGGCATAATAATAGGCCGTGGGGGCGCGACGATAAAAAATCTCGCACGTATATTGGAGGAGAAGTTCGGTCTTCCAAACCCGCAGATCTCAGTCGCAGAGATCGAGGTTCCAGAATTAAATCCGCGGGTAATGGCGTCCCGAATAGCCTCGGCCCTTAGAAGAAATGTTCACTTTAGAAGAGCTGGATTTTGGGCTCTAAGCAGGATAATGGAGGCCGGGGCCATGGGAGCCGAGATAATCATTAGCGGCAAGCTAAGGACTGAACGGGCCAGAAGCGAGAAGTTCAGGGCTGGATACCTCCCGAAGAGCGGAGATCCAGCGATGAAGTATGTGAAGACAGCCGTCACTCACGTTCAGCTGAAGCCCGGAGTCTTCGGCATCAAAGTCTCAATAATGCCTCCGAAAGTTAAGCTCCCAGATCAAATAGAGTTCCTTGAGGAGGCCGGGGAAGGATCTGAAGAGATAGAAGAGTCCATCTTCGAATCAGCCGCTCCTGAATCAGCCGAGGAATCTCGAACGGAGGGTGAGGAGTAGATGCCGATACTCAGGATAAGCGATATCAGGAAGATGTCGGATGAGGAGAGGAAGAGGAGATTAAGCGAGCTCAGAGCGGAGCTCATGAGGGCTAAGACTATGGTGAAGGCCGGTGGATCCCTGGATAATCCCTCGAGGATTAGGGAGCTCAGAAGAGCGATAGCCCGCATCCTAACAGTAATGAATGAGGAGAGGAGGAAGAGTGGGAGATGAAGGTTACGCCTGAGATCGTTCAGCATGAATTTATAGGTCTGATGGCTAAGGTCGTTAATAGCACGAATCCCTGCAATGTTGGAATTAAAGGTAGAGTTATTGATGAGACAAGAAACACATTTGTGCTGCTTCATGATGGAGTGGAGAAAAGGATAATAAAGGAAACTTCAGTCTTTCATTTCACATATCCGGATGGAACTGTTGTGGAGATAGACGGTAAACTCCTCGTTGGCAGGCCGGAGGATAGGATTAAAAAGCCAATTAGGAGGCTCTGGTGATGCTTGAGGGAATCCCTAAACCTAAGGTGGAATGTAACGATAGAAACTGTCCATTCCATGGAACCTTAAAGGTTAGGGGCAGAATTCTAGAGGGCATAGTCATAAGCGATAAGATGGATAAGACTGTGATAGTTAGGAGGGACTACCTGAAGTATATTCCGAAGTATAAGAGATATGAGAGGAGGCATAGTCACATACCCGCCCACAACCCGCCGTGTATAAATGCCCGTGTGGATGATAGGGTTAAGATCGCCGAGTGCAGGCCGATAAGTAAGACCGTCTCATTCGTAGTAATACAGAAGATGGAGGCGAAGTAGAATGTCTTCGAGGGTGAGGGCTCTGGCCTCAAGAGTAGTTTCGGCTCATAGAATAAGGATCTCAAGGGGTCTTCCAGTAGGCTCCATGATAAAATGCGCGGATAACTCCGGGGCGAAGGTTCTGAAGATAATACAGGTCGTAGGATATAAGGGTAGGCTTAGACGTGTGCCATCAGCCTCAGTTGGGGATAGAGTTGTGGTCTCAGTGAGGAAGGGCAGTCCAGACATGAGGAAGAAGCTATTCCAAGCGGTGATAATAAGGCAGAGGAAACCCTTCAGAAGGCCTGAGGGAGTCTGGGTTCAATTTGAAGATAATGCGGCGGTGATAATAACTCCGGACGGGGATCTCAGAGGCTCCGAGATACGTGGAGTTGTGGCTAGGGAAGCGGCTGAGAGATGGCCTAGAATAGCAAGCGCATCAAGCATAATCATCTAATCTAGGTGGTCAGAATTGAGAATAAAGACGAAGGATCCCAGCAAACAGAGAAAACTGCTCTATAACGCTCCTTATCATCTCAGAGCGAAGATAATGTCTGTTCATCTATCTAAGGAGCTTAGAGAATCATACGGCGTCAGAAGCATACCAATCAGAACCGGCGACACTATTAGAATCATGAGAGGAGACTTTAAGGATTACGAAGGTAGAGTGACGAGGGTGGATAGGAAGAAGTATAGGGTGTACGTTGACGGCGTAACGCGGGAGAAGGCTGATGGGACAACGGTCCCCGTTCCAATACATTACTCAAACGTTGAGATAATCAAGCTCAACTTGGATGATGAATGGAGAAGGAGGATCCTTGAGAGGAGATCCTCAGTTAAGGAGGCATCCGCGAAAGCTGAGGAGAGCAGTGGAGGTTAGTAAAGGATGGGAAAGAAGGGTGGCAGTCTACATCTGAAGCGTGAAGCGTCACCTCCATTCTGGCCTATACATAGGAAGAAGTTCGTGTGGACCGTTAAGCCCAGGCCGGGTCCACATCCAATAAGCCGATGTATACCGTTGTTGCTCATAGTTCGGGATATGCTGGGATTCGCTGAGACTAGGAAGGAAGCCAAAAAGATGATCTCGCAGGGTAAGATCTTAGTTGATGGTAGGGTTAGGAGGGATGACCGCTATCCCGTTGGTCTGATGGATGTAGTCTCGATTCCTGAACTAAAGATGAACTATCGGGTTCTTCCGTTCGAGAAGGGCTTAACTCTGCATCCAATAGATGAGAAGGAGGCGAGCTTCAAGCTCTGCAGAATAGAGAATAAGACTGCCGTCAAGGGCGGTCATATCCAGCTTAATCTGCATGATGGAAGGAACATCCTGATAAGGGTTGAAGACCCAGAGAATCCAGTAGAGGATAAATATCAAACTTTGGATACGCTTATGATAAGCATTCCGGATCAGGAGATAATCGAGCATCTCCCGTTGAAGGAGGGAATGTCCGCCATAATAATGGATGGCAAAAACATTGGGAAGCATGGATTGATCTCGTCTATTGATGAGAGGCCCGGTCAGAAGCGGAGGAGATTCCTCGTAAGCTTAAAGGATGAGGCTGGAAGCATATACCAGTCAATATTGGATTATATCTTCGTGATAGGAGACGAGGAGCCTAGAATATCATTAGAATTGGAGGCATAAAGGAATGTCCACGGAAGGATCCGAGCATAGGCCTGAAAGATCATATGAGAATCCAATGTTGAAGCCCAGAATAGAGAAGGTGGTAATTAACTGTTGCGTTGGGAAATCGGGTGAGCCCCTAGAGAAAGCGATGAAGATCCTTCAAGAATTGACGGGGCAGAAGCCGAGTATTCGAAGGGCAAAGAAGACTATAAGGGATTTTGGGATAAGGAGGAAGGAGCCAATAGCATGTGTAGTTACTTTGAGGGGAGAGCGGGCAAGGGAGTTTCTAAGCCGAGCCTTTCACGCAGTCGATAATAGAATATCAAAATCATCATTCGATGAGATGGGGAACTTCACTTTTGGAATAAAGGAGCATATAGATATTCCAGGCGTGAAGTATGATCCAGAACTCGGAATAATAGGTATGGATGTATCAGTCGTTCTGGAACGTCCAGGATTCAGGGTAAAGAGGAGGAGAAGGGCGAGATCAAAGGTTGGAACGGAACATTTATTATCCCCCGATGAAGCCATATCATTCATAAGGGAAGAATTTAATGTTGAAATAGTGTAGGAGGCCGGCTTAATGGCGAAGAAGAACGTGAAGAAGGAGAGGAAGTTCGGTAAGGGTAGCAGACCCTGTAGAAGATGCGGCTCCTACGGCGCGGTAATACGGAGATACGGGCTCTACCTGTGCAGGCAATGCTTCAGGGAAGTCGCTGAGAGCTTGGGCTTCAAGAAGTATCAGTAGGGGTGACCATCAGCAGTGGATACCATCGCCAATGGAATGACGACTATAATGAACAATGAGGTTAGGAGAAAGAAGGAATGCCTGATCATGCCGGCCTCTAAGCTACTCGGAAATATCCTGAGAGTCTTCCAGATGAACGGGTATATAGGAGAATTCGAATTCATCGATGATGGAAGAAACGGGAAGATCAGAGTTCAGCTCCTCGGAAGAATAAATAAATGCGGGGCTATAAGGCCCAGATACTTCGTGAAGGCGAAGGATATTGAGATGTGGGAGAAACTTTATCTTCCATCCCGAGATATGGGCGTGCTGATAATCTCAACCTCGGAGGGCGTAATGTCACATAGAGAGGCGAAGAAGAAGGGTATTGGCGGAAGCCTCCTAGCATACGTTTACTGATGAGAGGGTTCATGGATGCTTCAGGTCGTATCTAGAAGCGTTAAGATTCCAGACGGCATAACCGTAAATGTTGATGGATTGAGGGTTGAAGTTATTGGAGAGAAGGGACGCCTAGAAAGGGACTTCTCGGGATCACCATTTCCAGTAGAAATAAAGAAGGAAGATAATGAGGTTGTAGTCTCAACTTATGATACTCGACGTAGATCAATCGCGATGATAGGAACTATATGCGCTCACATAAATAATATGATGAAGGGCGTAAGTAAGGGCTTCACATATAAGCTCAAGATAGTTTATGCTCATTTCCCGATATCCGTGAAGGTTGAGGGAGACAAGATCCTCATCGAGAACTTCCTCGGCGAGAGAGCCCCCAGAGTAGCGAAGATAGTTGGGAATACAAAGGTATTCGTGAAAGGAGACGACGTCATAGTTCAGGGCATAAACATAGAGGAGGTTGGGCAGACGGCGGCTAATATAGAGCAGGCGACGAGGATAAAGAATAAGGATCCACGTAAGTTCCTCGACGGTATATACGTCTATGAAAAGCATGAGGGACTTGAGGAATGAATATGGATATAGTGGAAAGAAAGAGGCTTGTCACAAAGAGGGTGAAGGAAAAGGAGAAGAAGCCCAAGTTTGTTAGGCAGGAGAGCTGGAGATACAAGAGGATAAAGGAGAATTGGAGGAGACCGCGGGGAATAGACAGCAAGATGCGCCTGAAGGTTAAGGGCTGGCCTGCAAGCCCAAATGTTGGATATAGAGGGCCAAAGGAGGCAAGAGGCCTCCACCCATCAGCATACAAGGAAGTGATGGTCTTCAACATTGATGACCTAAGCAGAGTCGATCCGGAGCTAGAAGCCATAAGAATAGCCGCCTGTGTTGGAAGCAAGAAAAGAGTGGAGATCATAAGGGAGGCAAGGGAAAGGGGAATACATATATTGAATGTTGGAGAGTTTAAGGAGCCTGAGGAGGCAACGGCAAAGAGCACATAGGAGGTTAAGACATGAGCCTGAAAAGTCAACGCAGAATGGCGGCTGAGATATTAAAGGCGGGAGAGGGCAGAATATGGATCGATCCCGAAAGAATTGAAGATGTTGAATTAGCGATCTCAAGGGAGGAGATAAGGAAGCTCATCCATGAGGGAGCCATCAGGAAGCTCCAGAAGAAGGGTGTAAGCCGAGTTAGAGCCCGCAGACTGCACGAGAAAAGGAAGAAGGGTAGGAGGAGGGGGCTTGGAAGCCGACAGGGAGCGAAGGGAGCACGGCTTCCAAGGAAGAAGGCATGGATGATCCGCATAAGGGCTCAGAGGAGGAGACTTCGCGAATTGAGGGAAAAGCGGATAATAACCAGAAGCGTCTATCGGATGCTCTATATTATGGCTGGAAGCGGAGCCTTCAGGTCAGTCGCGGCGATGGAGAGGTACATAAGCGCACATAATCTGAGGAGGAGAAGGTAAGTGGCGAGAGGCCCATCCTATAATGTGCTCTACCGTAGGAGAAGGGAGGGCAAGACGAACTATCACAGGAGAAAGAGACTTTTACTCTCAGGTCTCCCAAGGCTCGTCGCGAGGAAGACGAATAAGCATATAATCGCACAGATAATTACGGCCTCCATTGAGGGCGACAAGGTTGTAGCCTCAGCGAACTCAAGTGAACTCAGAAAAAAGTATGGCTGGCTTGGAAGCCTAAAGAATCTCCCAGCGGCCTATCTGACAGGCCTCTTATGCGGATATAAAGCATTAAAGAGGAACGTTAAGAAGGCAATTTTGGATATTGGATTGCACAGTCCAACGAAGGGCGCGCGGGTATTCGCGGTAATGAAGGGATGCCTAGACGCCGGAGTCGAGATTCCGCATGGAGAGGAAATCCTGCCAGACGAGAATAGAATAAAGGGGCAGCATATAAGCGAATACGCAAACATGCTGTCATCAAACCAAGAATTATACGTCAAAAGATTCTCAGAGTATCTCTCACGCGGACTAAAACCAGAAGACATAACAGAACACTTCTCAACTGTAAAAGAGAAGATAATAGAGGAATTCAAAGGCGAAGAAACAAAATAGATAAGATGGGAACCCGCAAACTTAAAACGCTGAAATATACGCGCATTCACATCAGAAAATGCTCGAAAATGAGCATTTTTTGCACGCTGACGAGCAGAATTCACATCTTTTTATTGCAATTTCTCCATACATGCAGAACATCGATCACAAAAAATATAAAAAGCAGAAATCATTATTAGGCTGAAATTAAAATATCCGGAAAAGTGAAAAGTTTTGAAGATGGACGAATTTAAAGGGCTCATTGAGGCCATCAAGAATGATTCTCCCCAAGAAATCCTAAAATACAACCCCGAAACTTCAAAGATGACGCTTGCAGGCATAACGGTCGTCCCAATACATGATTATTTCCTTCCAGCGATCTTCGCGGCACTAGAGGGGCAGATAGGACCAGTCGCAAGAAGCCTAATAATAAAGTATGCGAGGGAGATCGGAGTTAAGGATGGAAGAGAGGTCAGGGAGAGAATGCTAGAGGGGAAGGAGCCTACGATCAAGAATGTCAGAGAAGCATCGAGAAGTATTTTCAAATCTTGGTGTCAAGTAGGCTGGGGTAAACTTGTGAAGTTCGAAGTAAAGGAGAATCATGCGGAGATCTCAAGATCGACCTCCTACGAGGGAGAGGGATACCTAAAACTCGGGAGGGGACCGGCCGAGACTCCAAGATGCTGGATAGCCCTAGGCTATATGATAGGGTTCTTTGAGGGACTGCTGAAGAGGAAGGTTAAAGGCGAAGAGACAGAATGCATAGGGATGGGAGCCGAAACCTGCACATTCAAGATTGAATGGTAGACTAATTATACCGGCGAGTAGTCTCCTATCTCCATATAATGCTAAATATAAAATTAGTCTTGGACGCTTCAGAGGCTACTTAAACCTTATCTCGACGTAGTAGAGATTTCCCTCGATCCTATACCTTATTTGATGACTGGATTTTCTGAAGATATGCATCATACGCTTATTATCAATCATTACCCAAGCTATAAATCCATTTAAACCTCGTTTCTTAGCTAATTCGCAGAGGTAATTAAAGAGTATGGTGCCTAACCCCTTATTTTGCCAGTCATCTCTGACGACCAAAGCGACTTCAGCGAAGTTTGTGTTTGGTATTCGTGAGTAGCTTCCGATGGCGATCATATCTTCCTTCTCTCCATTCCGAACAGTTCCAACCAATACCATTTCATTGTTATAATCGATGATGACGTATGGCCATATTCGCTTAAGCGGAAAAGCTCTTAATGAACCTAAGTATCTTTTTTCCACAGACTCTTTAGAAAGAGCATAGAAGAGATGCTGCTTCATTGTAGCGTCGGATGGCCTTATCGGACGTATAAGAACTTTACTGCCATCTTTTAGAGTGACATATTTCTTGAGCTCCTCTGGATACTCGGTTTCTGGAAATGGCAGAACCTCCTGAGGTACATAATGATGCTCCTTCGCCCACTTAAGAAGGTCATTCCTAAACTTGGGATGAGCTATGTTAATCAGCGATAATGCCCTCTCCCTTATAGTCCTACCGCGGAGATGTGCTATTCCATATTCAGTTACGACGTAGTCTACGTCTCCCCTAGTCAAAACTACGCCGGCTCCGGGGCTCAGAAGTGAGCGTATCCGAGAAATCTTTCCCTCCTTGGCAGTCGATGGAATAACCGTTATTGCCTTCCCACCTTCGGAGAGCATGGCTCCTCTTATGAAATCAGCTTGTCCTCCCAAGCCGCTATAAAATTTATATCCCAATGAATCCGCACAGACCTGTCCCGTCAAATCTACTTCTAAGGCTTGATTTATCGCAACCATTTTCTTATGCTGACTTATTACTATCGGGTTATTCACGTAATCGGATTCATAAAATTCAACCATCGGATTGTTATCTATAAAATCGTATAGACGCCGAGTTCCCATAGCGAATGAAGCGATTATTTTTCCTCGATTTATAGTCTTCTTCGCGCATGTCACAACTCCCTCCTCAACGAGGTCTACAACACCCTCAGTCAAGAGTTCAGTGTGAATTCCCAGATCCTTCTTGTCAACGAGAGAGTCGAGGATTGAGTCAGGAATGCTTCCGATGCCTATTTGGAGGGTGGATCCGTCATCTATAAGTTCTGATACGTACTTTGCGATTCTTTCAGAAAGAATGTCTTTTTCCGGCCGGGGACACTCTAAGATTGGTTCATCATGCTCCACTACGACATCAATGTTATTGATGTGAATAAAACTGTCTCCCAGAACCCGCGGCATTTGACGATTAACCTGTGCGATGACGAGCTTTGCATTTTCAGCCGCAGTTTTTGTGATCTCAACTGAAACTCCAAGACTGCAGAATCCATGCTCATCTGGAGGAGTAACTTGTATTAGAGCGACGTCTATTGTGATCATACCGCTCGATATCAGCTTAGGAAGCTGAGATAAGAAGATGGGAGTATAATCCGCTCTTCCCTCCGCAACTGCTTGACGTGTATTTATTCCTACAAAAAAGGCATTCATGCGAAATCTATCTGAATATCTGGGTTCCGTATAGGGAGCGACGCCGAGCGTATGCACATGGAGGATCTCGTTATCAGCTAGATGATCCGCCTTCTCAACTAAACCTTTTACGAGATATTGAGGCTCACCGCATGCTGAGCCAATGAATATGTGATCTCCAGTCTTAATGAGGCTTAGAGCCTCTTTTAGAGAATATTTTTTATCATCATAACTTCTCTTACGTAAATCGCTAACATTATCTCTCCTCATAAGATTGAACCTTCCGTCTCTTAGATGCCGCTTATAGCGTTGATTCTAGAAACAGCTAGGAGGAGATATACATAAATATTTAGTTTCTCTTCTTAACGAGGCAGAGAAGCCTCCATCCGACTTTGAGGAGCATTAGTACATGAAGCTCAAGGCATTCTTTAATCCGAGATCCGTCGCGGTTATAGGTGCAAGCAGAGAACCTAGAAAGGTAGGTCATAAAGTTCTCAAGAACCTTATAGATTATGGATTTAAAGGCGAAATTTATCCAATTAACCCTAATGCTGAAGAGATACTTGGATGTAAATGCTACAGTAGCGTACTCGATGTGCCTTCAGAGATAGACCTGTCTATAATCGCGGTGCCCTCAAAGATTGTCCCCAACGTGGCAGAAGAATGCGGCGTCAAAGGCGTTAAAGGCATAGTCGTCATATCTGCAGGATTCAGCGAAACTGGAAGGGAAGGGGCTAGACTAGAGAAGAAACTCTTGGATATCTGTAGAAGATATGACATGCGCATGCAAGGACCGAACTGTTTGGGCATCATAAATACTGCAAGTCGATTGAATGCTTCATTTGCCACTGCAAACCCGCCGCGGGGAAGAGTAGCATTTATCTCGCAAAGCGGAGCGTTGGGAAGCACGATTCTTAATTGGGCAATTCAAAAAAACATAGGTTTTTCATCATTCATAAGTCTTGGAAATGAAGCTGACTTAAACGCAGCTGACTTCCTAGAGGCATTAAGTGAAGATGAAGAAACAAAGGTTATAGGCCTATACATGGAGGGAGTTAAGGATGGAAGGCGCTTTTTGAAGGTGTCCCGGGAATTATCGAGGATAAAGCCGATAGTAGCCTTAAAAGCTGGAACTACCGATGTAGGGATGAGAGCTGTTTCTTCACATACGGGATCTCTAGCGGGCTCCAATGTATCATTTTCAGCGGCATTCAAGAAGGCCGGGATTCTCAGAGTAGATACGCTTGAGGAGCTCTTCAATCTAGTCTTAGCCCTTGAAGAGCAGCCTCCCCCAAAAGGCAAACGAGTGCTAATAGTTACGAATGGAGGCGGCCCGGGCATATTAGCCGCCGACGCATGCGAGAAGAATGGGTTGGAACTGCCATCTCTGGAGTATCAAATCAGAGAGGCCCTTCGCAAAATGTTACCTCCACATGCAAGCGTAAACAATCCAATAGATGTTTTGGGAGATGCCGATGAGAGCCGATATGAGATCGCGTTAAATGCTGGCTTAAAGAGCTCTAGGATCGATGGGATAATCGTGATCTTAACTCCGCAGGCAATGACGCCAACAGAGAAGATCGCCGATGTAACGGCGAAGTTGAAGCGGATGAGCAAGAAACCGATCATATCGGCATTCATGGGCCTAGAAGACGATTCTCCAGCGATTAAAATTCTAAGGAGAAATGGAATACCGAATTATGAGTTCCCAGAAGATGCAGCATATGTCCTCAGTAGAATGCATGAGTATCAAGTTATATCTTCACGTAGAAGGGAGGAGCCTCCCATCTTTCCGGATATAAAACTCGCTGATATCAATGAAATAATCACGCAGGCCCATAACGAGAATAGATTGAACCTCACAATAGAGGAATCCATTCAAATATGCAGGGCAGCTGGGATACCGACGCCTCCAGCAGCAGTCGCGAAGTCGAAGAATGAAGCTATAGAAATAGCAGAATCGATCGGATATCCAGTTGCCATGAAGATAGTCTCGCCGAGTATCCTTCACAAAACGGATGTTGGGGGAGTAATATTAGATGTTCAGTCAAGCCAGGAGGTCAAAAATAATTATGATAAACTCCTAAGAAGAGTCCATACACTCATGCCTCACGCTAGGGTTCACGGGGTTCTAATCCAGAAGATGGCGCCAAAGGGAAGGGAGGTCATAGTAGGTTGCATAAGAGACATACAATTCGGCCCTTTGATGATGTTCGGTTTAGGCGGAGTATATGTTGACTTCCTAAGGGACGTTTCATATAGGCTCTGTCCCATAACGCGGATGGAGGCAGAAGAGATGATCCGTGAAACCAAAGCTTATACGTTGCTTAGAGGTGTTAGAGGAGAGCCTCCATCGGATATAGACTCCGTGATAGAGGTGATTCTGAGACTCTCATACCTCATGAGTCAAATAAGGGACTTTTCTGAGATGGAGATAAATCCGCTCCTCGTCTATGAGAGGAGCAGGGGATGCTCAGCAGTAGATATAAGAGTCACGCTCTCAAAGAAAATATGAGATGAGGAAAGAGAGGAAATGGTGGAAAAGGCAATATATTTAGCTTCAACAGAGGAGTATGCTGGAAAGAGCATAGTGGCTATGTCCTTGGCGCTAAAGGCAAAGGATATGAGCATAAAGCCCGGATACTTCAAGCCCATAGGCGTGGAGACTGTTGGCAGAGATAAAGAGACAATAGATGAAGACGTCGAGTTGATGATCGATCTTTTAGGGTTGAAGGAAGACCCGAAGATCTACTCTCCAATAACCCTGAGGAGAGATCTATTCATAGAAGATTTCGCTGTCAAAGAACCTTCAAAATATATGGATATGATACTATCCGCCTATGAAAAGGCAAGCGTAAAGAGCGATCTAATGCTGATTGAGGGAGCGTCAACGCTGTACTCCGGGGCATTCCTAAACTGTCAAGCCCCTCATCTCTCCTCAAAACTAAAAGCTGAGTTCCTTTTAATATCAAAATTCAAAAATGACCATATAATCGATGAGATCCTGCAAGCCCAGGAATACGCATTAAGATGGAACGTGAAGATCACTGGCGTAATAATCAATAGGGTTCCTAGGGGCAGAATAAAGAGGGCAAGGGAGGTCATCAAGCCATTTCTGGAGGGGAGGGGCATCGAGGTGCTTGGGATAATCCCCGAAGATAGGATATTAAGTGCTGTTCCGGTGAGGGAGATATGCGAGGCCGTCGGAGGCAGGGTGCTCGCCGGAGAAGAAGGCATGGATAAGCTTGTCGAGGCCGTCTTAGTAGGAGCGATGACTCCTGAAAGCGCTATGAGATACTTTCAGAAGGCAGAGAACGAGCTTGTAATCACAGGAGGTGACAGGACGGATATTGTCTTCGCAGCCTTAGAGGCCGGTGCAAGAGCCATAATCCTAACTGGCAATTTATATCCAAGTGTCAAGATATTTCCGAGGGCAGACGAGCTGAAGGTTCCGCTGATACTAGTCCCATATGACACATACACGACTCTCCAGATAGTTCAGAGGATAGTGGGAAAGATAAGCCCGTCTGATAAAAAGAGGATCGAAAGGGCAAAGAAACTCGTAACAGAAAGTATAGTGTGGAAGTCAATTCTCATGGATGAATAGTCCGAAAGGCATAAAATGTCCAAACGAGGTGGCGGACATGCCGATCAGACAGCCGATCGTATGTATTCTAGGGCACGTAGATACCGGAAAGACTCTGCTCCTAGACAAGATCAGAAGAAGTAGCGTTCAGGCAAGAGAGGCAGGCGGAATCACACAGCACATTGGGGCGAGCTTCTTTCCGCTTGAGACACTAAAGGAGATCGCCGGTCCGCTCTTAAGGAGGGTCGGCGGAGAAATAAGAATTCCCGGCTTGCTAGTCATAGATACTCCGGGACATGAGGCATTCGCTAATCTAAGGCGTAGGGGCGGCGGAGTCGCGGATATAGCGATTCTCGTAATCGATATCCTACATGGATTTGAGGCTCAAACCTACGAGTCCCTAGAGATACTTAAGTCGAGGAAGACGCCATTCCTAGTCGCCGCAAATAAGATGGATAGAATCCCAGGATGGAAGCCCCAGCCAACATACTCATTCCTAGAATCTTATAGGCATCAAGATCCATACGTCCGGCAGACACTAGATGAATACCTATACCGGATTATAGGTAAATTCTCAGAGCTCTCATTCAGAGCCGATAGATTCGATAGAATAAAGGATTTCACACGCACAGTAGCGATCGTACCGACGAGCGCCAAGACCGGTGAGGGCATAACTGAGCTCGTCGCAGTCTTAACAGGATTAACCCAACAATATCTCAAAAGGAGACTCCAGACGACGAGGGGACCAGCAAAGGGCACAATTCTAGAGGTTAAAGAAGAGGTTGGGCTGGGAGTCACTGTCAATGCGATAATATATGATGGGATACTTAGAAAGGATGATATTATAGTTCTTGGAGGAAAGAACGGACCTATCGTAACGAATGTCCGAGCCCTTCTACTGCCAAAGCCCCTCGACGAGATCAGAGATCCAAGAGATAAGTTCTCATCAGTAAAGGAGGTATCGGCGGCCGCTGGGGTGAAGATAGCGGCGCCTAACCTGGAAGATGCTCTTGCAGGAGCCCCCATCTATGTCGCTTCATCGAAGGATGAGATCAAAAACCTAATGAATGAGATATCGGAGGAAGTTGAGAAGCTCAGAATTTCAACAGACGCGAATGGAGTGATCCTAAAGACAGATGCCCTCGGCTCTTTAGAGGCGATAGCTGAAAGCCTAAAAAGAAATAAGGTTCCGATAAGACTTGCCGATGTAGGAGATGTCTCAAAACGGGATGTGATGGAGGCGGCTGTTGTAAGGGAGAACGAGCCTCTCCACGGTGTCATCCTAGCATTTAACGTTCGAGTCCTACCTGACGCCGAGGAGGAAGCCAGGAATCGGAAGATACCGATCTTCCGTAGCAACATAATCTATCACTTGATAGATGATTATGTCAGATGGATGGAGAGGGAGAAGGAGGAGAGGGAAAGAGGCGAATTTGAGAATCTAGTAAAGCCAGCGAAGATTAGGATTCTGCCCGGCTATATCTTCAGAAGAGCTAAGCCTGCAATAGTAGGCGTTGAGGTCTTGGCTGGAACGATAAGGCCGAGGCTCAGCCTGATGAATAGGGAGGGCAAAGAGATCGGGGAGATACTTCAAATTCAGGATCGCGGAAAGCCGATATCAGAGGCTAAGATGGGATCCCAAGTTGCCATCTCGATCGATAAGCCAACAGTTGGCCGTCACATAGATGAAGGAGATATTCTCTACTCAAGCATACCGGAATCACATGCGAGGAAGCTATTCTCAAAATTCATTGAGAGATTAAGCCCGGATGAACTTGAATGCCTAAACGAGATAGCAGATATAATGAGCAGAAAGAGACCATTCTGGGGAAGATGATCATCCTATATGGATCCGTATCCTCCAATCGCGAGAAGTATGAATGCTATGATCATCCCAGCAACAACCATTTGAAGCCCATACGTAAGCATCCTCTCCCTTGCTACATGCCCCAAAAATAGACCTAAAGCGAAGAGCTCGCTGAAGGCGATGATCGTAGAGATCACGTATGAGCTCCAAATAGTTAAGTCTCCAAACATCGATATGATGAATGGGATCAAGGAGATTATTGCCGTTAATGCTGGAGATAAGCCGCATATGAGGGCTGCAAATGTCTGAGCAAATTCTGAAGCGCTCTGCTGTAGCGAATCATTAAGATCACTAAGTATAGACTCCTCAAGATCCTTAATTATCCTTCTACGCTCAGCTTTCTCAGTAATATAGGCTCCGAAAAACCCTGAGACTCCCATGGCGAGACATGCGCCTAGACCGGCCATAACGATCACGAAGGGCTCTTCAACCTTAGCCGCCCATGAGCCAAGAATTATTCCTAGAGCAGTCATCGAACCGTCCATGCCGTTCTGAACGAAGTATCTCCTAGCTAATTCGCCTATATGAGTTATCTTAATGTAAAGTCTTATTCGGCTGATTATCCTATTTAGGGATTCCATGCCTCAATATCACTTCTGAAGGAACTTCTCAATTTATGGATTGATCGAAGACTCCTTCTGAACGACAACCTCATCTATGCTATGTATGACGGCTCCATGATTCTTCATTAGCTTCTGCACATTGTCTAAATCGATATTCCTCCCCTCAATAGTCACCTTCACGCTCTCAGTATTCTGATCTATCTCAACAAGCGATACTTTTACATCTTCGACATTTGGTAATGAACATAACGTTGAGGCGAATTCTGGAAGTGGAGGATCGCGCAGCTTTAAAACATCCAATACAACACGCTTAATGCTATGTTGCACCTTAGATGGTTTCCTCCGAGAGTTCAATTATCAATCCTCCTAATAAGCTTTATTCTTTAGCATGAAAAATAGACATGAATGCTGAATGCTGGACTGCCATCTACTAAAGATTCGAGAGCGAACTTGACGTGTTCATCTACCAACTCTCTTAGTTACGGCTCCCACGCTGAAGGTGAAGCCACAGTTCTCGCATGTAATGGTATAACGGCCAGTAGGCCTTAATCTACGAGATCTACATTTCGGACAGCTTAGATGCTTGACTAAGACGTCTATTGGTTCCTCAGGGGCATAAAATAGCGTTGGAGACCTGAAGGCCTTATAGGCTACAAATATCAATAATCCCACTGCAACCGCTGCAAATATTAAGATTGCATAAACTATAAGCTCTGGAATTTTAACTTCCCCTCATATCTTTAATTTTGCATTTTCTAATAAGCTTTCTGGTCAGCAAATAATCATTCACCCAGCATACCAAATGGTTTTATGCCTTTATCCAGAAATGGACTGCTGATCCCTGCCACCACAACGGTCACCTTGATCATGCCCTGCATCTTACTATTGATCCTCGCTCCCCAAGAGACCTTAGCGTCCGGAGCAATTCTGCTCACAACTATCTCGCCAGCCCTAGTAACATCCTCCAATGTCATGTCATCTCCGCCTTCAATATGAACCAGAGCACCCCTACAAGTGCTAAGATCATCAATGTCTAAAAGCTGAGTGCTAAGTGCCCTCTCAGTTGCATCCTCAACCTTCCTATCTCCCTGAGCCTCTCCAACACCAATAGCGCAAACCCTACTGCCAGTCATTATGGCCTTCAAATCGGCAAAATCCAAGTTAACAAGGCTTGGCACGGATATTGTCTCCGAAAGATTCTTAATGAACGTTGCAATCAGCTCATTAGCCACTCCAAAGGCCTCCGTCAGAGGCAGGTTGCCAGCCACCCTCCTAAGCCTATTATTGTCGATCACGATTACAGCATCGCATATCTCAGTAAGCCTTCTCAATCCCTCTCTGGCCTTAATCAACCTGGCCCTCTCAACGTGAAATGGGATTGTAACGACGGCTAAGACGAGGGCGCCTAAATCCTTAGCTATCCTCGCAATGACGGGAGAGGCTCCAGTTCCAGTTCCACCGCCTAGACCAGCCGTTATAAAGACTAGGCTTGAACCGGACATTACCTTCTTAATATCCTCTGCCGCCTCCTCAGCAGCTTTAGCTCCCTGCTCTGGAAATCCTCCGCATCCGAATCCCCCACAAATGTTATAGCCAAGCAGGATCTTCCCATCCGCCTTTGATATGCTCAAATGCTTCGCATCCGTATTCAGAGCGTATATCTTAGCTCCCATCACTCCCTTCTCTTTCATCCATGAGACTATGTTGCATCCGGCTCCGCCAACTCCAAAGATGCTTATCCGCGGAATGGCCTCCTTAGCGATCTTCTCTATTGAACTTCCAGATATCGAATGCATCAGGGGGCTTCCAGCATTACTCATAGATATCACTCCAATTCGATTTAACGATAAGTTCGATTTCTATTATAATAATGTAAATATAAAGCTTTCCTAAGTTATCCCTAAGGTTACCCAAAAATTTCCATTTGTTCATCCAAAATGGGATCGGAAGTAAGTAGTTTCTTCATGGAGAGATGGGTTGAAGCCTTAAATATTAAAAGCGAAAATTAGTCTAAATTGTCCTTTGGAGGCTTTCAGATGAGGCGGATCTCCATAGCATTACAATTATATTCGGTTCGAATGGAATGCGAAAGAAACCTTTATGGGACTCTTGAGGAAATCGCAAAAATGGGATATGAAGGTGTAGAATTTGCTGGATACTATAATCGCACGGCTGATGAGCTTAGGAAGATGCTTGATGACCTAGGATTAAAGGTTGCTGGGAGCCATATAGGAATCGGCGATTTGACAGGAGAGAATCTTGGAAAGACTATTGATTTCAATAGGATTCTAGGCAATAAATATCTGATCGTTTCTGGGCTTCCAGAGGAGATGAGGAAGTCAAAGGATTCATGGATTAAGGCTGCTCAGCTAATAAATGAGATTTCTGAAAAGCTCAAGCCCGAGGGAATGCGAACGGGATACCACAATCATACAGTCGAGTTCACGCTGATTAATGGAGAGAGAGCTTGGGACATATTCTTCAAGGAGGCTAAGCCGGAAGTGATAATGCAACTAGACACTGGAAATGCCATGAGGGGAGGATTATCAGCAGACGACGTAATCAATATAATTCGGAAGTATCCAGGGAGAGCCGTAACAGTGCACCTGAAGGAATTTTCATCCAAAAATGAGAAGGCATTGCTTGGGGAAGGTGAGATGAAGTGGAAGGAATTCTTTAAGGCATGCGAGACTGTAGGTGGAACCGAATGGTATATCATCGAGCAGGAAACCTATGCATATTCACCTCTAGAATGCGCCAGAAGATGCCTCGAAAACCTTAAGGGAATGCTCTAGCCCGGCTGTGAAAGATTAGCATATCGGCATCTTCCCATAGGCGAGCTTCATGCAGAAATCCTCTATCTCCTCAAGCCTATAATTCACAACCCTCTCCGATCTTCTCCTTATTTTAACAAATGGCTCCGTTCCGTCCGGTATTATCTGAACGGCGGTTAGTAGAGGCTGATCTATTGGATGTCCAATCTTGCTTAGCATCCAAACATAAACTTCCCGAACCCCAGAAACGTTTGTATAAATATCCTTGGCGATCTCATGCGTCAACAAATTGTATATTTTCCCAACATGACTCACTGGATTCTTACCCGCAGCGGCCTCTGAGCATTGAGGTCGATTAAGCGAGATCACGCCGTTCACTCGGTTTCCTCTTCCTACCTGACCTGAATCTGCCCCGTCGGCGCTGGTGCCGAGAACCGTTAAGTAAATGCCGTCTATGCCTCTCCCAGGCGTATCCAATGTGTTCAGCTGAACTTTTATCTCCTCGAATCCACCGTTTCTCTCAACGAATTTCCTTATCTCCTTCAAAATTACAGATTTCTTCTCGAAGTAATCCTTTTCGTTCTCGATGAAGCGATCAACAAAGGCCATGGATATTATAAGCTCTAGACTCTTATCCCTTCTAAGACCCATAACTTTAATATCCTCTCCAGATTCAGGAAATCTCTTCTTAAACTCTGGGGAATTCAGATATTTCTCCGTCATTAAGACTGTCTTTTCAGTCTTGGTCATGGGCGCCCATCCAACCGCAGCTGAAGTATCATTCGCCTCCAAGACTCTCCCTCCCCTCCGGAATATATCGATTAGCGCTGATGATCCGGGCTGTATCTCGATCTGATAGTGCACATGCACGTCTGGATCTACAAACCTCAAATTCTCCCTAAACCATTTCTTAGCCGTTTGGATGGCTATCTCTCCAACAGGAATCTTTATTCCATTTGCTTCAAAGGTTGCTCTGTCCCCAAAGATGAGTTTCATTGGTTTCTTAATGATGCCGCCGCCGAATCTAGTCTCAACCTCACCCGCCGCAAGAAGGGACTTGTCAATGTTATGATGCAGGATCGTTCCGAACTTCTCAATATATTCTCTACTCAGTCTAACCGAAACCTCATTCATTATGGAGTCGCAGATCGTATCAGGATGTCCCAGTCCCTTCCTTTCAACAACCTCTATTCTCTGCTCTTCCAAAGGAAGATTCTTCATTTCTGTAATAATAATATTCCTCAAGTCTATCAGTTCTCCCTTGAAATGAATATACATTAAACGTAATATTAAATAAAAATTTTATGCAATATTTTGCATACTACCGGAAAAATGATATATCTGAGAAGATTTCAAGGATTATCTTAGAAAATAACTATCAGTTATAAAAATGATCATAAGAGGTTCAATTCTGAAGAAGATGCGACTGGAAGCTGGATTAACACAGAGTCAGCTAGCAAAGATGGCTGGAGTATCGCAAGCTCACATAGCGAAGATTGAGAATGAGAAGGTTGATCCTAGGCTTTCAACCATAAATAAGATACTTGAGATACTTGTGAGCAAAAAGAGGAAGAAGTGCAGTGAGATCATGACGAGAAACGTGATAGTTACAAGCCCAAAAGAGAAGATTAAAAAAGTAGCGAGGATCATGGTGGAGCATGCGATCTCTCAGCTACCCGTCTTAGATGAGGAAAAGATCATTGGTATAGTCACCGAGGAGGGAATCGTGAAGCATTTAAGCCCAGGTCTCTCAGAGGAGCCTGTTGAGAAAATTATGGAGCCGCCTCTGCCAAGCGTCTCAGAGGATACTGATTTAGTCACGGTGAGGTCGCTTCTCGAGTCTCATCCCGGGGTCTTAGTTGTGAGAAAGGGAAGGCTCGTAGGGATCATAACTCGATCAGATCTTCTCAAGGTAATATAGCATCTGAGTCAGCGAAGATACGAGAATCTCTTAGCTGCCTCAACCATGTTTTTAAGTTTTTTAATTGAAATAGCATATGCCTCCTCCTTGCTTAGATTTTGCGCTGAAAGCTTCCTGAAGCCGCAGTCCGGAGTAAAAATTATACAATTATCATAATCTCTGAATCTCATCATCAAATCCAAAATTTCATCAATAGTTTCAACATGAACGTCAGATGCAGATATGCATCCCACAGAGAGGATCTTCTCGTTCTTCCTCAATTCCTCCGGTTGATAAACCTCAATATTCTTGGGGGTATCATAGAATTCATGGCTTAAGAAGTCTAGGTTCGTTTTGAGTAGTAGCCTGCTGAGCTTGGGTGATATTCTACCGCAAATATGAGTTCCAACGATTCTTTCTCCACAAGCCTCCCTTAGATCATTGAATATCCTAATAATGTCTTCTTCGTAGCCAAATATGGACCTTGAGCCTACAATTACACTTAATATCGGCTCGTCAATAGCGATCATCTCCGCATATCTAGAGGCCTCCCTGCAACACATCATTACTATATCTGCTATCCGCCTAACCAATCTTGGATTTGAAACCGCAGTATTGAAGGGGAATATGCCTTTGCCTCTTCGAATACAGGAAGCAAGCGTAAATGGTCCCGTGATAGGAGCCTTTATACTAACCGTCCTCCTCATTCCGGTCTTCTCTAGATACTGAATAGTCCATAAGAGGATGTCTAATCCTGGAACAGATCTCGGCTCTTGGAGATCTTCACCGCTCATTCTGTATTCTCCATTCTCAAATATCAATCCGACATCTTGATCTAGCAGGTCATCAAGGAATTGTTTGTTCATATCCGTCAATTGAGGATATGCGGGAAAATCGATTCCGACGCTTATTAGGTCATCTATGCACTTTCTCCGGTTATCAACGGTATCATCGAGTGGAAAGCTTCCAATGGTAGATGTGAAAACTCCCTCCAGTCGCAATACTGACACCAATATATCATCTTAGTTGTCAAAACAAAAATCTTGTTCCTCAGATTCTGCAGGGTCCTCAATACCTAACCATCTATAAGCCTTAAGGTCTCGAACCCTTCTAAAATAATTATGGAGTTACATTTCTTGCATAAAAGAGAGAGGTTCTTCAATGATCCATCTTCAAAAGTCTCCATATCAATTATCTTATATACTCTTTCGGAATCGTCATCTGGAGAAATTATAACCCCGCATGATGGACACGGAAAGTCTCCGTCGCCCTCAATCTTATTCAAGTCAATTCTGAATACTGAAGTCTGCTTCAATTTCCTTCCCTTCTCGCAGCTCCGATATAGATTCTCCACGTCCTCTTTTAAAGGTGATGAATCATGAATCCATTCATCACATACCGATTTAGAAGAATAGCGGATAAAATTCCGGAAGTAAAGATGCCCAAGTGCTGTTCTTCTTTGGAGATATAGTTTAGACGACGGATTCATAAGGGATTTAATTGCTGAAAAATGTAATTGATTTCGAGAGTGCTAGGTCATTAAGGATGGTTGCAAATGAGGAGCGAATATCTCCTATATGTTCTATTTTCATCCATCTTCCTCATATTATTATATGCTACATCTGTGGGTGAGATCTCAGCGAAAGATGATCTATTATTCATGTATGGGAATCGAACCTACATTAGCAAGCCTGTCTATCCGGTAAAGATTAACGCATCGCAAATTCCGATCGGCGAAAAATGGACTTTCATATATCCATTGAAAAAGGGCTCCGATTATCATATATACTTCATCGGAGATTGGATAGGCTCAAAGACCGACTATGATATTTACGTTTATGATCCCTCGGGCAATCTGGTAGCTGTTCACACGGCATCAGCGGGCTTCCCCGAGCATCTAGGAAACACGATTGACGATCCATTCTTCACTCCGAAAAAGACTGGAAACTACTATTTCGTAATACTCAACGATCCAAAAGAGAGTGGCGGTGAAGATACAGCTACATTAATGGTTATTGAGCATTTGAGGTGTAATAGATGGTATGAGAAGTTTATTAAAGGAAAAGTTGATTTGTCATCCTTTTATGAAACGAGATGGGCATACGAATTCTTAAGCAGCAGTGAAAGGATCGAGATTATAGTTGACGTTCCGGATACACTTGATCTATATGAGGTTCGATTGTATCCTATGGCAAATCCATCAAAGGGGATAGGGGAGAACATAAGCGGCTATCCAGTTGCATGGGAGCCGGGACTCTACGGTGAACTAGACTCTTCGGGATGCTATGGCGGATATAATCTGGATGACGATGGCTTCAGACATAAAGAGCTAACTGCAAACTGCGAATTTCCCGGGCAAGATCTAATTATAAATTATACTTCCCCGTTCAAGGGGGATACAATATTGTATCATCTGGTTTTCATAGGTGAGAGCGGAGAGGGAACTATTAAATTCATGATAAAGACGGATTTTGAGCCACCTTCCATTAATCTACAAACGAATATCAGCGAAGTTCATGCGGGATGTAGAACAATGATAAGCGCTGAAATATCAGATGAGGACTCTCTAAACTCCGCTTTTCTATGCTACACGAATAATTCTTGGATGTCGATGAACTGCATACCCATGAAAAGAACATCTAACGGGATCTACAGTGGGATTATACCGGCCTATCCCGAGGGAAACAGAATAGACTATAAGATAGTCGCGGTCGATATGGCCGGAAACTCCGCTGAAGTTATAGGCTATTATATAGTCAAGGATGAAACCTCAATCTCCCTTAAAATTTCAAAAACCACTATCTACGCCGGAGAAAAAATTAAAGTCTCCGGCCGCATGTCTCACGGCAGTGATACCCTACTATTGAATTTCACATCGGAGGAAGGCTGCGCTGTAAAGTCAGTAAATGTTAAGGCCGACGGTTTATTCAGTTTTGAATTCA